>VTLG01012222.1_pt1 | contig 52955 bp, 83 predicted proteins | sample 4694571 | NCBI WGS metagenome assembly VTLG01 (sample SAMN12604809, study PRJNA352737) | marine metagenome | biome: ENVO:00000447; feature: ENVO:00000209|ENVO:00000569|ENVO:01000036; material: ENVO:00002151; isolation source: viral sequences binned using virsorter ... | reverse complement strand
GACACAACACCAATAAATAATGCTTGATACCAGAATGGCATGTTATTAAACTTCTCAAAAAACATATCTACTTTCATCATGATATCTGGATCATCACTAAATATAGACCAAATTAATAACATTACTGGGGCAGAAACCAATATCAATACAAACTCATCTTTCCAACCTTGTTGATTGTTTTGCATTACTGCTTGTTTGTATTCTATTTCACCTTTAGCCATCTTCTCCATGTGCTTCATTTGAGCAACTGATTCTAATCTTTTTGACTCTCGTCTATTATGCATAATAGACATACCAATCTTTACACCATGCGGAACTAATTTAGTTAATAAACCCATCATAACTTACATGCTCTCATTGTATTTGATAAACTCTCTGCTCTTTTAGGTGTTTGTTTAGCCCAACGACTATCTAACATTTGCACAGATGCTTCTTGATAATCTCCATTTCTTAATGCTTCCCACATCTTTTTAAATTTTTGTACACCACCAACACCAAGTTGAAATACCATCTCAACAATAACTTCTTTTGCTTGTACATGAAGAGCCATACCATCCATTAAACTATTAGCATGAGCCAAAGCATTATTAAAATCATCTTTGAAAACATACTCTAACTCTTCTTTAGTATATTCTTTTCCTTCTACAAATGTATCACTTGCTGTAATTAAATGACCATATCCTATTGTAGCGAAACCTAGACTGTCTTTATAAATTTTATTAACGAAACCTTCGTGCTTTTTTATTCTCTCCATTAAGTTCTGTAGATCCATAATTATCCTGTTAAAATTTTTGTTATAGTGTATAATATTTGACCCAGAATCATAAAGCCAATAGTATATAAAACTTTAGATATTCTATCAATATCTTTTTGTATATGGGCTAAATGATTATTTTCAATAGTGTCAATCTTTTGGTGCACTAATTTGAGTTCTCCTTTCAACTCAATTATTGCTTCTTTGTTTTGTTGACTTATGCTATTTGAATCATCCATAAAACATTTATAACCTAATTTTTATTCATATTAAAGTGTAATATTAGCAGTAGCAAAAGAACTAGAACTGCCAGCACTACTTATACTTTTTATCCTAAAATTGTATGTTTGACCTGTTGTTAGACCTCTAATAGTAAATCTTCTGTTAAATCCAGGAACTACTTGTTCTGTATAACCACCAGCACTACTTAATTTATATTCTATTTGGAACTGACTCATAACACCATCAAACTCCCAAACAACTTCAACAGCATCAGTGTTAGGTGAACTTTGTTGAGTTAATGTTAAATTAGTAGGTGCAGCGACAGAAGTTGCTATTGATAAATTAGTATTAGCATTAGGATCTGTTGCTTGTTCTTTTGATGCTGCTATATCTGATAAAACACTATTATCATATACTGTTGTATCAAACTCTCTTAATACCATAGTGCATGCTAACACTGGCTCTCCTTCAGTATTAGAACTATTCATAGCCCACTCTTGTACTTCAAACACTTTGTTAGTAAAACCTAATCTTGATAATGTGACATTGACAAAGTCACCACATTGTATTTGTAATCCTTGTTTTAAACTTACAGTGCAACTTAAAGCAATCTGCTGTCTTGCTTTTAATAATTCTATAAGTGCTAACTCTCTACATTTAGTTTCTGATGTAGTAAAAGTAAATTCAACATCAGCAGTTATCTCTTCACTATTATCCTCTGTTTTATATTGACTTGAAGCAACAGGTGTAAATTCATCAGCAACAAAGTTGTTAGCAGAATCATAAAATGTACCAGAGACTTTATTAAAAATATCTTTACGACCTAGTTTAGTCACCAGCTGTACTGGTTCTATAAAATCTTCTTGAGTTAAAGTTATAGTAGGTGCTGTATAAAAACCTACATAAATATTAAATTTACCATTTTGATAAATTAATTTACCTGCACAACTTGCTAGCATCTGATCAAGTATTTGTTTTGGTGATTGTGATAAATCAAAAGTGCCATCACAACTATATCTATTAGCACTATTTATAGTATCTTCACATCTGTTGGCAGCATAAGCAAAACCACCAACTGTGTTAGCATCATTTATTTCTGATGCTGCTATTTTTAAACCAAAACTTGTATCAGTTAAAAAATCTCTTATACATAATGCTGGATTATTTGAAAATGCTGTATTAGTAGTTCTTGGGTCATAAACTTTTTTACCTTGCATAACAACACTCATGCTAGGCATACCATTACGAAATATATCATCATCATGCTCACATCTTACATAAATATATGCTCGACCTCTTAATCTATGATTAGTTGTCCATTCACTTAACTCTGAAACTTGATCTGCGTCTGCTAATTGTGTTGAAGTACCAGTATGAAATTTAGCACGGATTTTACTATTGCTGTCGTAAAAAGTTCCACTTGTGACTTCATATCTAGCAACACCATTACTATCATTACCAGAACTTGTAAAAGGAGAACTTCCTATTGTCAATACATCATCATCTAAATGTAATTTAGTAAATGCATTTATTTCATGACAAGCCATAACTATTGTAGCATGTAAATATAAATTTGAGTTGCTTGTGTTTAAATTTACAAATATACCACCTACTCTAACAGTTCCATATATAACTCTCCAAGGAGCGATTGCTTGTCTTATACTAACATTCCTTCCTTGTGTGACTCTGTCAGCACCAATAGTTAAATCAGGAACTTCAGGACTAGGTGCTAATAATGCAGTTGCAGCAATACTACCACCAGCAAGTAATGCAGCACTAATTGAGAATCCTGCACCTGGAGCCAAGAATCCTGCAGCAACAGCACTAACTATTGTGACTGGGTCTGTTATAACATCAATAATATTTCCGCCACCACCACCACACATTAGTCTAACCTCTTTTTAAATAAATGTCCAACTGTTTTATACTTCATAAAATTATATAACTTTTCAAGTCGTCCTGATGATATAGCCATACTAGAAGCAGGACAAAACTCTTTAGCACCTCTATCTTTAGCCCATTGTTCAGCTTTTTTAATTAATCTTATAGCAATAGTTGAGTTCTTTTTTCTATAATCTGGATGCACATATAGTAAAAAGTCTTGAGCAATTTTATCATAACAAAAAAAGTATTCAGTTATAAATGCTATGTACATGCCAATAATTTTACCATCTGATTCAGCAACCCACATATTACCATAATCAAAGTGTTTAAATTTTTTACCTAAATCACGACACTTTGCTTTTGAGTATGGTAGATGAGAGTATGCACCTTCTTTGTGCATCATCGCACCAAGTTCAACCATTTGCTCTATGTCTTCTAATTCATATTCTCTTATGATGACTTCCATATTACATCTCGATCTTGTATATCATCTAATAAATCAAAACCTGTATCAGATGAAAACTCGCTCTTTTGTTGTGCTTCTGTGTATCTTTTTTCAATACTTCTTTCTAGTTGTACTAATCTACTCTCTGCTCTAATTCTCATCCTAGCAGTATCAGATCCTTCATCAACAGTTATTGTATCAATGAAACCTTTAAATATTTGATGAACATCACTTACAATAGATTTACTTGAATCAAATAAACCTATAAATAATGTCACACTCTTACCAGTGTAATTATCTTGTAATGCTAAACTTAAATGTTCTTTTGGTATGCCACTTAAAATAAAATCTTGCGATACTGCTTTAGTTTCAATGGTTTCACTTACAGTGTTTATTTGTCCGAAAGTTCCTAAACCTTTATAAACTTCTGAGTCCACTGTTATGTTTCCATAACCAGTCCATGCTCTTACTGTGACAGTAGCAAATTCAAATTTAGCAGCAAAGAAAGGTCTAACAACTTGATCTTCTACAGCAGTGACAAAAGCAGTTGTTAAATCTCTAGCCATTATAATGCCTCTGTACAACTAAAGTTAAAACCATAACGACTAACTCTGTCTCCATCCCAACCTAAAGTATTGTCATCCATACGCCAAACTGTTTTAGCACTTGAACCATAAGTAATTATAGTATTATCAGAAATAGTTTCTATTGATTGTCTTAATGCTGGTTCTATTTTTACATCTGCTTCACCAGAACCATTACTACTTGCATCATCTGTGACTAAATACATATAAGAATTTATTTGTATATAATCTCCTTTTTTAAAAACATCAGTTGTTGAGTTAGCAAAACCATCTAAAGCAACTTGATTACCTACTTGACTTGCACCATTTACTCTTATTGTACCAGTTGCAGCACCTAACAATGATGTATTATCTGGATCGCCTAATCTAAAAGTTCCTCTTCTTCCTCTTAACTGCATAAAAAATGCTTGCCATTGTCCTGCTTGAGACCTAATCATAGGTGGTAATTTAAACTCACCTGTCCAAACTTCTCCATCAAACTGCTGTACTTGTGATTGAAATGTAAATATACTTGTAGTTATACCTATTGATTTTGCTAACCTTATATTAGAATGTGAGAATCCAGGAGTAGTAGGTATTGTTAATGGGTATGTTGGTGTAAATGCTACCATAATTATCCTCCAAAACTCTCTGCGAACTTACCACCTCTCATTCTTGCTTCTTGTACTGCTGCGATAGTAGAGTTCTGTATTTGTGGTAATAAATTTAAAACTTCTGAACGAACAGTGGATTGTATTCCTGTAGAGAAGTTTATGTGTTGCTCGACCACTATTGGCGATTTACCACCCATTTCTAAACCTGTTTGTGCTTTATTTAAAGGTGCTACACGACCTGATGTATTGGGAATAAACAACTCTGGACCTTTTTCTCCTACCATGTAAGGACTTTTACTTCCTACTGAACCTCCTGTTGCTCTCCTTCCGAATATACTGCCTAAAATGTTCCCTATGGCTCCGCTTTGTGTAGATTTACCAACTGCACCCATTATTTGCTCTTTTAATCTGTCTAATATTAGCATTTTCATAATAGATGTTGTTATATCTGCTATAAATTGTTGCATAATAGTCTTCATAACATCTTTTAATGATTTAGTACCACGAATTAAATCAACAATAGAGTTTTCCATAGTGCTAAATGCAGTATTTACTGCTTTTTCAATATGACCAAATGCTTCAGCCATCCTTTCTTGCTCTTCAATCTGCTCTCTTTGTGCTTCAACTAAATCTCTAATGGCTTTTTCCATCTCTTTACTTAAATTAGGTGATTTTTTACGCTCTTCATTAAGTAATTTTTCTTGTAAGTTTAAAATTTTTAAATCTGCGCCATAAACTCCTAAAGTTTTAGTTTTAGATTGCATAGCATTAGACATATCTTTTAATTTCTTTTTAGCATCTTTGTATGCTTGAGATTGTTCAATAATTACTTCGTTAGTTTTTGCAGTTGCTTTTGCATTTGCTGCTTCTGCTTTCTCTCTTATAGCAATCTCTTCTTTAAATTTATTAATTAATTCTTCTTGCTCTTTAGCTTGTTTTTTAAGTGCTGCTATTTGTGCATCAACACCACCTTTAGTAAATATGTTAGTGTCTCTACTTTCTAGTTCTTTAATTTTTGCATTTAATACTGATAACTCTACATTAGCATTATTTAATCCAGCAGCCAACTCACTAAAATTCATACCAGATAAATCTAATGCTGGTATCATATTTGCTAATTTCATAACAAACTCTGCAAATTTACTCATGACTTCAGTTCCTTCAAATAACTGCTCCATGAATAATCCTATCTTACGAGTTAATTCATCAAATGCTCCTGCTAATGTGACTTTTCCACCTGTACCTGCTGCTGCTTTAGCAGTACCACCCAACTGACCTTCTATTTGAGCAAGTATCATATTTAATGCTTCACCTTTCTGACCTGTACGAGATAAAGAAGTAATTAAATCTTTTTGATCTTGTGTAAAACTTATACCAGAACGACGAAGCATAGATAATCCAATCTCTGGTGCTTCTAATGCTTTACCTAATTGAAGTACAGAAGATTTAACATCAGTTCCTAATACTTGAGACATATCAGTTGCTACTGACATTGCTCTACCAAATGAATCACCAGCAACATCTTTGAAAGTAAGCATTACTCCCATAGCATCTCTCATTTGAGTGACACTAAATAAAGTATCTTTAGCCATGTCTCTAGCCATTCTTTCTAGACCTTCAGAAGTTTGACCAGCAGCCATATTAGTAGATTTTACTAATGCATTAAATTTTGCTTGTGCTTGTTCTGCACGACTTGCAGCCATTACTAAACTTCTAAATGCAGCAACTAAACCAGCGATGGCTAAAGCAAAACCACCAACTAAAAATCCTGCACTACCAAATAGTGCACCAACAGATCTTATTCTTCCTGCTAATGGACCAAGTGGACCTTGTAATGCAGCAACTGCAGTAGCAGCATTACTAAATCTATGTTGAAATGCTCCTATCCTTTTACTTGTCCCTGCTGTTGATTTTTTTATTTTGTCTTGAGACTGTTTAACTTTATCTGCAGCTTTAGCCATTTTAGACTGTAAGTCTTTAATGTCTGCTCTTATTTTTACAACTAAATCACCTAGTACTGCCATAATAATTAATCAGGGAATCTTGTCATTAAGTCTTCCATCTCATCCTTTGTTAAAGGTTTAACTTTACTACCACCATGAAACTCGTTGTGTAATTCAATCGCTATGTTTAATTGTGGCAATGTCATTCTCCAGAACTCACTTGGTTGAATATGCAATATACCAACCCCAATACCAAACCACCTTGTTATTGGTAAAAAAGTTATTTCTGTTGCTCTTGGTTCTTTTCTTCTTCTTTTGGGTCAGTTGTTTCCTTTGCGTCCATAAGATCTTGTACAAGTTTTGATACTATCTCAAAACTTTTAGTAAATCCATTTTGCATTATAAGATTACCAACTGCTTCAAAAGTGTATTTACCACCACCTGACTTTAGTGCTTCATCTAATATTATAGCCATATTGGTCATACCAATATTACCAGCAGCCATATCATTAGTGATTTGTAGTAATGGTTTTCCTAATCTTGTTTCAATGGTTGTTAAAGCCAAAAAATCAAGTTTAAATTTTCTTTTCTTACCTGCGAAGTCTAACTCCAGTTCTCCTTTAATATTCGACATCTAGTTTTTTCTCCTTTTTCTTTTTTGTAGGTTTTATATCTTGTATTTCAATTATATCTAAAATAGTTGTTTCTTCATGACGAGACGCAACTAATCTTACAGAATAATCTTTTGTACCGATACTAACTTTTTGATCTAATTTATATTTGTCTTCATTATCATATGGTAATTCAATAGTCCCAGTGCCATTTTCTGACACCTTTGCCATTGCTTCAACACTTTCACCATTAATAATGATAGTTTGTTTTGCCCATGGCATAATAATCTCCTAATTATTTTAGTTAATTATTATGCTGATGTATGAGTAAGTTGACCTGAAGACTCAAGTGTTAAAGAATAAGTCTCCTCGCCATTGAACTCACCAGCTCTTTCATAACTTGTAATTAAAAAATTACCAGTAATGTCATCACCATCACCAAATACTAATTTGTATTCAGATATTTGTCCTTTTTGTGCTCTTATTCTTATATCATTTTCAAGAGCAGAGTCAGTAAAAACACCTGAAGCATTGATCGACATACTTCTTATCGCACCACCTTCAAGTAGTTCTCTTCCTTTATCAGCACCACCACTAACCAAAGCACTAGAGTCTTTGTTAGTAATATCTACCATCTCACCATTGATTGTCATACCAGTAGAACGCAAACCAGCTATTGTAGTTAAACTCCCACTGAGAGTTGCTTTAAGTAGCAACGCACTTCCTTTTTGTGCAGCCATTTTATTTATCCTCCTAGATAATTTATGCTTAAATTAAATATGATTCTTTAGTCGTCCACGACTAATTTTAGATATGTAGTAATATATATACTTTTTTAGTCTTGAAGTATAGTTCTAAATCTTTGTACACCATGATAAGTTAAGCCATCTTGCTCTTTTACAATATCACTAAACTCAAATCTAGTATTTACATGAGTAGCACCAGAAACTGATAAATTTGCTGTGTGTAATAACTCATATATTCTAGCCATGATTTGTTTTGCTTCTTTACGACCTCTATTTCTAGAGAAAGTATGTATCGTTAGTGTAAAATTGTTAAAATCAATATCTTTAGTAGATGATTCATCAGTCATAGTTTCTTCTCCTATGACAATGTATGGGAAAACAGTTCCTGATGGCACATGGTCATGCACAGTAGCACTTAATGTATTTTTTATGTTGCTATCAGTATTTAGTTTAGCAAATATAGTTTTTTGTAATTCAAAGCTGTGATCAGACATTATTTAGAACTCCTAGCATTTGCTGTTTTAACTGCTTTTTTAATTCTAGTTATAATTTTTTGTCTGTTCTTTTCTAATGCTGGAAACATAAAAGGTCTAGGCAACATTTTAGAAGTACCAAACTCTAAAAACTTACTGTAAAAAGCACGACTTCTTACTTCACCACCTAAACCATCACCATCTATAAATCTTTTAATATTACTAACTAAAAAACCAGTATCAGATGCTGGTGGTTCTCCTGGAGCAGAAGATTTATGTTTTCTTTTAGGATTATACTTTTGATAAACTACTCCTGATTTACCACCTCTTTGTATTGATAGTTTTGCTTCTTTTTCTACATCAGCAACACCTTTAAATACTGCATGCTTAACTAACTCAACAGACCTCTCACTTACTTTTTTAAGTTTAGATTGTAATTCTATTGAACCAACGACTGTTGCTTTTAAGGTCATATTGCTACATTCTCCTGTGCTTCTATTTTAAAAAATCTATTTTTTTCTTCTATATTTAAAATAGAACGAATATTAAATTGTCTTTCACCGAATATTATTTTGCTACTATTATTCAAAGTTATGTCATCTCTATAACGAATAAATATTTCATGTGTAATAGGATTCTCAATCTGCATAGCATTTTGACCATCACTATAAACTTCTGTTCCTCTTTTTGGAGTTATTGAAGCAAAAACATTAGCAACAGTACTATAACTTTCAGTAAAGCCACCAGCATCATCGCTAGTAGTAGAAGCATTTTGTATTTCTACCATATGTCTTAAGTTTCCAATTTTAGGTTTATTTTTCATTTAAATCCTATAAGTTTTAAAATAACTTTTTCTATAAAATCTATTATCTTTTTCACTTTTCAATACTTAAAATCTTTTTACGACCTTGATATACTTCAGTTTTAGCATATACTTTTTTACAAGTAAAAACAACTCGCTCTGGTCTTACAACTCTTTCTGCCATCCTTTTTGATTTCAAGCAATCACTCATTTTTTCTTTATAGGTATGTTCAATCATATTACCATTCAAAAACATTATTAATGCTACAACCATCTCAGTCATTAGTGATTACCATTCCTTCTTACTTTATCTTTTATAAGTTCAATTTGATCCATAACTCTATCCATATCTTTTTGCAACCTTGTTATGTTTGTTTGGTTATTTCTCATAGATTTAATTTCTATTTGTATATCTTCAACATCTTTTAATAAATCTTCTATTAATAAAAACTGCTCACTATCAGCAGGTAAAGAGCCCATCTCACCTCGTGGCCACTTAATTCTAAACTCTGTATTTTTTTCTAAATCAGATTGCATTAATTTACCATTAGTTTCAATAATGTTAAGTCTCTCAATAATTCCAAAGTAAGCCCACACACCAATAGCAACTGCAGCAACTATGCTAATTAAATTTTTTAATGGCATACTTATGCCAGTGTTCTCAGAAACTTTTACAGTTCTAGCCATTATCCTAATTTACTCCCAAACCTTAAAACTCTATAAGGTCTTAAAAATGCTTCTAATGTCATTGGTACTGGTATTTGTCTTTGTTCTAAAAATAACTCTCTGTTTTCATATAAATGTGATACATATAAACTTACACCATGTTTGATTGCTTCTGGTACATCTTTAGGTGCTGTTCCATAACCAGCATCAAATCTTATTTGAAAAGCATTAGCAACTCTTAAACTACTTACATCAGGAAAAGAACTTCCTCTCCTTAAAACTACTCTAGGTGGTTCACTAACACTATCAACATAATAATTGCTAGTAGCAAAAGTAGTAGCAGTATCAGAATCATTATAGTATTTAAAAAATTGTACTTGTGATATTGGTGCTTTAGGTAAATATATAAAATTTTGACTTTGTCTTAAATCTGGACCAGTGCTTATACCTTCAATAAGTCTATCATCTTGCGAGTAAGGTATTCTGTCTAAATATAAATCATATACTTTAGTCAGCAAAGAACGACCTAAATATTCTTCAATAGTTTTTACTGCTGCTCTAATCATCATAGTTAGTTCAGCATCTTGATCAAAATTATCAGTATCAATCCTTAAACTTTGTTTAACTTCATTAGTAGTTAAAGGAAAAATATTAGTATCAGTTATAAGAGATAGTCCAGCCATTAGTGTATAGTCGCTCCTTCATTATCTTCCTCTTCTATTTCTGGTGCTGGATTACTCATGGCTTGTTCTTTAGCCATTAGTAAATGTGCAGCAAAAATACCAGCAGATATTCTATTAGGAAAGTTCCCAATAGTAAATGTTATTTTATATTCATCTTTATTTTTTACTTTTTCAACTTGCATAACAGTCTTTATTTTTATAAAATCATCAATCATTTGCTACTCCTTTTAGGATGACCACTAGGTAATAAATCTTTATCAAACTCACCAGATCTAAATCTACCTGTTCTTACAGCAAATAAAAAGGCATTTACTCTAGCATATGCCCATTGTTCTTCACTTCTTACATTAGGTCTTACACTTCCAGGATTAGTTCTGTAAGCACCTATACCTCTTCTAAATACTGCACCTAACATCCTTAATGTGACTCTTTTACCTTTTTTGTCACCATGTTTTTCATTATGCTCTTTTACTTTTTTCTTTAGTCCTTCTCTTACTGCAGCTGTTAATTGTTTTTCTTCTTCTGTTTCATCTTTAATAACTAATATTTTTTCAACTTCTTCTACTTTTGATTCATTATCTATTTGTGTTGCTTTTTTTCTAGACCAACTAAATCCTGGATCACCACCCCATAATGCCCAAGCAATCCTGCCATTACTTGGATAACCTTTTTCTCCAGGACGGAAACCTTCTGCTTGTTTATCTACTTCATGACGACTAAAGAAACTAAACATTCTTTTTACTGTGCTTGGTGATAAATTTTCTTTTCTTATTAATTGATTTGCTCTAGTTGCACCTACTATTGTGCCACCTCTACCAAACTCTTTACGCCAAGCCAAACCTTTTTTTGCTTCTGATGCCATACCATCAGTCGGAGTAAAATCAATATCACTTATTGCTTTATCTTGCGGATAATCATCTGTAATTTCTAAACTCTTTTCATCATCATCTATACTTTGACCCATTAAGTCAATAGGCATAAAAGTAGCAGGAACAAATAAAGTATCTCCTCCTTTGATTGGGTCTATACCTAATTTTGCTCTTGCTTCATTACGAGTTAATATACCAGCATTAACACCTTGTACAACTGATTCAAAAACTCTCTTACGACTTTCAGCCATAGCAGGTATGCTATCAATATCGTATTCTAATTTTAAATCATCAGCAAACTGTGGAGTTAGCCACTCATTTAAATCAGATTGTATTCTTCTTAATATAGGAATAATAGTTTCTTCATATAAAGCAAGTCTTGCTTCTGGCATATTATTATAAGTTTGTGCATCAGGAATACCTACTAATTGTGCAGGAACACCAAAACATAATGCTATATCTATTGCTGACATTTTCTTTAATACTGAAAAGTCCATATCTTTAGGTGATAATCCCATTTGTTGAAAAGTAAAATCACCTTCTAATAACATAGGTCTGCCAGCATTACTAGAGCCTGAAAACCTAGATTCCATATCAGATATAATTTGTGCTCTTTGACTATCACTTAATTGCACAGAAGAACCACTCTCATCTTTTGGTTTAAATATAACAGCACCACTAGGTCTAGCACCATTTTGTAATAAAGCAACATTATGACGATTAGTTAAATTATGACTATCTAAATTAGTAGCAGCAGAAACTAATGGTGATAATCCTAAATGGTCATGTTTAGGATGAAATAATTTAAAATGTTTTACTGGTGAAGCACCTGTGCTTTGATTTACTTCATATTCAGTGACAACTTTACCATTTACAGTGTATTGATAACCCAAAGGCAAACTCATTTGTCCTGGAATAATTTTTACTCTGTCAGGTCTTAAACAATACATCTCTTGTGGTGGTGAACCATCATTACCAGTAGAGATTAAATAACTATTACCAGAAAGTAATAAAAACGAATATAAAGATTCAAATAATTCTACATATCCTTTTGTTGGAGATGGTCTATCTAATAAGTCTAGTAAAGGATGATCTTCAATAGTATTTTTACCTCTCATTAGTTTTAATCTAACACCAGCAGCACCTTGAGATATTTCATTTATACATCTGTAAGCAATAGCATTATTTTCATAACCCTCTTTTACTAAATCATCATAACTATATCTATTACCTTGTGCGTAATTAACACTATTTATCATAGCCATACTATTACCACTAGGTAATTGTTTTTTATCTTTAGTCGTTTTAAAAAAGTTTTTTATGTTATCAAATATTGCCATCTTTACCTTGCTGTTGCTGGTATGTTATTACTTCCGACTAATGATCTTTCTGCCAAAGCCATGTAAATGTATGTTGAGCCATTTTCATTTCTATTAGACGATGTGCTTCTTAATTTAAATCCATTACTTAACATGTCCATAAAATCATGTGTATCTTCTGCTGCTGTAGTGTTTGCTATTAATCCTTTTTGTACAGGATTATCTACATCTCTAACACCATCATGTATTCCCCAATTTCCTACACCACTAGTGGGTAAAACATATTTTAACATTACAAAAGCTGGTTTGAATCCTGTGTAGACAAAAGCACCATCTGTGCTTCCATTGCCAGTGAATTTTCCTAACTTACTGAACCCAGTTTTTTCTGCGAAGCAGTAAGCCACATAATTGTTTCCACTTTCATTTACAGAGTAAGTGCCTGTCGTTGTAAAGTTTGTAGAACTAGCAGCAGATATATAGTTTGAATCAGTGGCTTCAGCATTATTATTATGTAAATTTAAAGTTTTTCCACTTGATAAATCTGCATGCCAAACTTTCCAACCATAAGTATCACCTAAACCTTTACACATAACCATTCTTGGAGCAACATCTAATCCATGTCCAAAAGTTGCACCTGAAGTACCATCACCTGTATATTTAACAACAGAAAATCCTGATGCTGTACTAGCTGAAACAATTGATTCAACACTACCAGAAAAATTAGTTGAACCAAATGTTGAGTTTGTGTTTGCTTGTCCACCCATACCTGCATGAGATGAGCATTGGTAATATAATGTTGGTGCAGATGCAGCAACTGTAATAACTGTTTTTGCTCCTGAACTTCCTGGAGTTCCTGTTGTTGTCACACCTGTCGTATATTCTCCACCAGTTTTATCTGATGCTGTATAAAATCTTAATGGGTGAGTAGCATTTGAACTATCTGATTGATCAAAAGTATATGTTCCACCTTCTTGTAAATTTAATGTGACAGCACTTGCACTAAAGTCATTAAATCTATATTTGTTACCAGAATCAGAAACTACTTTTACAGTGTAAGTAATTGCTGGTGATGCACCTCCTGCTTTCCAGTTCCATGAACAAATATCATTTCCATTTGTATTATTTTGAGAATCTGTACCTACTGTAAAACCATCTGTTCCAAATGCAGTTAAACCTTGTGCATAAGTTGTTTCGGCATTAGTTGCATTTGATAATATTACTTTAGTGACACCTCTAACTGCATCGTAAAAACTATGATTATTTGTTGCATCTCTATCTTTAATCCAAGTAAAATCAGGTTGAAATCCTACACCAGTAATAGCATTAGAACTTCCTGTTCCTGTATAAAGTTTAGTATTAAAATAATCTGTAGGTTTATCTACTGTGGTATATGCCATTTTCCCTCCTATTCATTAAATCCTTTAGTTGATAGAGCAGTGTACCCAGCTGGTACATCATATTCAAATATTCCTATTCCACTTGCGTTAGTTCCAGCACTAGATACTGCTGTTGTTCCAAAATATCCATTGCCAAAATTTGCATCATAAGTTCCTGTATCTGTGCTACTAAAATAACAACAAGCAAAAAAGTAAGCACCTCTTGAAGTTGAAGCTGGGTCTGTAATTGATAATGCTCCTGTTCCTGTGCTACCAGATGTTGGATCTCCACTATTTTGATATGTGCCATTTTTATGAAAATATAATTTGTTGTTATCTAAATCTACTGCAATACCTATTATGTCTCCTGTTGTAAAAGTTGCACCATAAGTTGATTGTACATTATTAGTTCTTGATTTACCTGCTGGAGCATTATATCCATAATCATTTGCATAATTACCTAGTTCAGCAGTTGTAGATGTAGTTTCTGTTGAAGTAATTCCAACTAAAAATTCATTCTGAGAACCACTTTGTGCTGTGCATTTAATTTCACAATAATATTTTCCAGATGTCATTCCTAAAGTTGATGGAGTATATGTATATTTACCTGCAGTTGTTAATGCTCTTGTATTTCCATAACTTAAAGTCATTGCAGGATAATAATTATCTAAAGGATTAAATGTAGCAAAAACATTACTTGGACAATCTTCTGTATTTGTAAGTGTACCACCTGCTACTGTAAAGTTATTAGAATTACCTGATTGGTCTGTCACTGAATTACCATCTTTTAAAATAAAGAAACCATTAGTTCCATAGGATACACTAGGAGCAGTATTTATTCTCCATTCTCCAGTTGTGCTATCTGTTGAACCAAAGTCTGATGCAGCATAAGCATAACCATCTGTCATGTGAACATGACTCATAATACCAGGAAAATATCTAGGAGAATATCCTACATTTTCAGCAGAACCTATATCTACTGGTTTTCCACTTGTATTTGCTTGTGTATCCCAATTTACATTTGGATTACTTCTTGATGAAAGTGAAGTTTCTTCTTCACCATTCACATACATTCTTAATCTATTATCAGCTGTAGAATTTTCAGTATCTACTACAAAAACTACATGATACCAAGCATTTTCATCTCTAAAAAGTCTATTTGTTGTTATATTAGAACCACTTCCACCTACATAAACATCTAATTGTAAAGTTCCAGTACTGTTAAAATAAGCACTAACCCAATCACTTGTGCTATTTCCTATTGAAAATATTCTACTATTATTTACTAATGATGTAAAATTAAATTTAACCCATGCAGAAAAAGTAAATTTTCTTCTGTTTCCAGTTGATGATGGTGTCCTTGTTAAATATGTACTAGCCATTAGTTAAATTGTCCTCCTCCTGTCGCTCCTACTGATACTGTTATCGTAAATTCTCTGGTAGCAACTTGTGATTCTGCGTCTGTTGCACTTAAAGTGAAAGTATAAGTTTGAGCATTTGATGGTGATGGTGCTGTTCCACTTATAGTATAACTTGCACTGGTAGCAGCAGAGCCACTTAAAGTTAAGTTCATAGTTCCAGCTGGAGTATTAGAATTACTTGTTAAAACAGATGTTGTTTCTGCTATTGTGACATTACTATCACCAGTAGCAGCAACTGTTATACTAACACTTGACCCAGCAGCAACTGTGCCTAAACTTCCAGCTGAAGTTGTCCAAGTAGGTGCATCAGAGACATTTAATAATGCGCTTGAACTTCTTACAGCTAAACCATTTGGATTCTCTACTCTTATAAAATAACTTCCATCAGTAGTCAAAGTAAAATTTGCTGTAATGCTTGTTGCACTTGTAAAAGCCACAGTATCTGCAGAAGTTATTCCACCTGTTGAATTTATTGCTTGAACTAATGGAACAGAGGTAAAATTAGTACCAGTAATTGTGACTGAAGTCTGTGCGTTTGTTATTGTACTAGGACTTATACCTGATATTGTAGGTTTTGTTTCTGCTACACCTGTTAAATTACTACCATCAACTGCAGGTAAAGTTGCAGGAAAAACATCATCTACTAATTTACCAGAACCATTTAATTGTGGTATGTTATTTGCTGATGTGCCTACATTTAAGTCTGCAGCAGTACCTAGTAGTAATTGTGTTTTTAAATTAGTAGCATTGTTTAAATTAAAAGCACCAAAAGTTAAAATTTCTAAAACATCACTTGCTGTTGCACCACTGGCTAATGTTAAAACTGTATCACTTGTTTTTGTAAAGTCAGTTCCTTCAACTAATTGTACACCATTTAAAAATACTAAAACAGGATTAGAAGATGTATAAAATAAAGTTTTACCATCAGCATCAGCACCAGTAAATGCTGTTTGACTACCACTAGCAGTATATCTAAATCTATTAACGATACCTGACTGTGTTGGTGGATGTTTTCCTATATAACTTGCCATATTAATATTGTAATGATACTCCTCTTATCCTTGCTTCTTTAGAAGCAGATTGGTTAGCAAAAGATATTTTATATTTTAATTGTGTTCCTGCTGTCACTGTAAGGTCATTAACTTTAGCCATCTTAATACCAGTAGCAAAATCTGGTAAAGCTGTCATTGTAGCTGTAGAAAAATTACTACCATTATCAGCTGAAAGTTGTAACACTATATCAGTATTTAGAGCATTTGTTCCAGCATTATCCTGGTAAGTTATTACTGCACCCATTTTTGTAGTAGATGAACCAGCTGTAATTGCTGGGCATGTAAAATTACCTGTTGCATTTACCACTTGCTCTGAACCTATATCATATTGCAAATTATCTAAATCTGACCTGTGACCACCTTGACCACTAATAATAAAATAATATGCACCTGTGTAAGCATTTGTAAAAGTATATCTTAATAATGAAGAATCAGAAAAATCTATTGTGCTTGTGCCCCAATATAATTTAAAAATACCTCCTGCTGTTCTTTCAACTCCATAATATTGACTATTGTTGTTAGAATCTGAATATTTACTAGTATCATTTCCAGCACCTGCACCATCATTTGCATAAATTCCTGGACTACCAGCGTTAGAACCATTTTTATAGTAAAATTCACCTTCTTCATCTAAATCATTACCAAGAGCTAAAACAGATGTACTAGTAGATGTTTTTCTAAATCCAGCATAAGGTCCATAACCTGTAGCATTATAAGTTGGACCACCTCTCCATCTAAATGGTCTATTTGCTCCAAAAGTAATTGCACTTGAACCTTGTCCTGTATGTGAACCTGTATCAGTATCTGGAGAAGTACCCATTGTTAAACTATTTCCAGAACCACCACTAGACCAACTCCAGTTTCCTTGTGATGAAAAATTAGCAGATGACATATTTGTATATGAACCAGTTAAAGCACCCCCAGAAATTGAACTTACATATTCATCTGCGTTTCTTTCTGTATTAGCACCATTAGTATAACCTGTACTATCTTGGAAAACATCCACATATTGCGAGTTGGTATTTGAAGCAGCAAGATTTTCTTGAGTATGAACTCTTAATCCTAATGTTGATAAATCATTGACAATTTTATCATCATCAAAACTTTGTGCATGTTGAGATACATTTGATGCAGCAATACGAGCATCAGCAAAAGTTCCTGATGTTATTATGCTAGTAGGTAAATCTGCTATATCGCTTGAAGCAATTTTACCACCACTAACTGCACCTGCTATATCTGCTAAATCTCTTGCTTTACTCATAATTTACCTCGCTGTTGCTGGAATATCGTTTGATGAAACTAAAGGCTCTGCTGCGAACGCCAAGTATATATAATCTGAACCACTATTATTTTTATTAGAGTTATCTGTTCTTATTTTAAATCCATTTGATAATATATCCATAGCATAACCATCTGCTTGACTATCAGCGGTACTACCATTTGGAAATAAAATAGTATCTGCAACATTAGTAGGTGTTCTTTTATTATCATATAATTGCCAGTCACCAGTAGCACCACTTGTTCTTCTTGTAATAATAAAAGCTGGTTTAAAACCTGTGTAAATAAATGGACCATTAGAATTTCCATTACCTGTAAATTTTCCAAATTTAGAAAAACCTTTTTTCTCTGCAAAACAGTAAGCTACAAAAGTTGTACTTGCACTCCATGTATTTGATCCCATAGAATATACAGAAGAAGTTGGTAAAGTATTATTCCAAACTGTACCATCATTAGCTGGAGAAATCGCTGTACTGTTTAACCATATATATTCATCACCTGATTTATCACCTAAAGATTGATGCCACATCCACCAATTACTTGTTGCTCCAGTTCCACTTACTAAAACAACAGCAGGTGCTACACCTAAACCATGACCGACTGTCCAAGTACCTGATGAGTTCATAGTCGCTACACCTATTGAAAAACCAGCAGTAGTATTAGCTGACACTGTTGCTCCTGATGTCACAGTTCCGTCTGAGTTTGATGAACCTGTGCCACCAGCTTTCCAACACCATGCAGCAAAATCATCAGATGAACCATTATGCTGATCATTACTTCCTAGTGTAAATCCGTCTGTGCCAAAAGCAGTTAATCCATCTGTAAAAGTTATTTCAGTATTAGTATTATTAGATTGCTTTGATTTTGTTACTCCTCTTACGACATCATACCATTGATGGTTGTCACCATCATCTCTGTCTTTTAACCAAACTAAATCAGGTTGAAAACCGACACCTGTTATAGATTGTGTTGAGCCATTACCTGTGTAAAGCACAGTATTAAAATGATCTTTAGGTTGAAAAGTTATATAAGCCATTATCCGAACTCCTTTAAGTTTTTTGTATTTAATGCATAATACCCTGAAGGTACAGCATATTCAAATGCTCCGATACCATTTCCATCTGCATTAGCTGAAGCTACAGCAGTTGTGCCAAAAAATCCTGAACCAAAGTTTGCTTCACAGATAGGTGTACCACTACTTCCATAATCACCAATTAAAAAATGATAAACTCCAGTAGTTGATGCTGCAAGTGTTAATGCACCAGTACCAGTCGATCCTGATTCAGGATTTCCTGAGTTGAACCAAGCATCTCCATTTTTTCTAAAATAAAGTTTATTGTTATCTAAATCTACAGCAACACATATAATATCACCTGAAGTTAAAGCACTGCCATAAGTTGAACCTGAACCACTAGTGTAAGTTTTTCCATCATATCCAAAAATTACATAATCTTGAGAACCAGCTCCTGGTGCAGTAGAATTAGATTCTCCATTTCCTACTCCCATCATCATATCAACTGCTCCAGCACCACCAGTACATTTAAATTCTGCATACCATTTACCACTTGATGCAGCTATAGATGAGTATGTACCTGAATAACTTGTGCTTGAATGTCCAGTATAAGTTAAATTTCCGTTTGAAAGTGCTGGTAAAGTTGAATTGCCAGTTGTGTGTAAAGGATTTAAAGTAGCAAAGTTATTGCTAGGTGTATCTTTATTTTGAGTTAATGTTCCAACTGATGTCATATCTTTTGAGTTTCCGCTAGTGTCATCTCCTATATTTGAACTGTCCTCGTAAGTTAAATGGAATCCTGCATTTCCATAAGAAGAAATAGTTGGAGACATATTTGGCTTCCAAATTCCACTCGTTGAATCCGTTTGTCCAAATTCTGTGTGTGCAATTGTGGAGCCGTCTATGTAATAAGTATCTGCTAAACAACCATCAAAAGAATTACTTGTAGATTCGTTTCTTGTGCCAAGATTTACTGCATCTCCGCTTGTGCCATCATAAACATTAATGTTAACACCTTGATTGAAACTCCAAGTATATGTGCTAAATGTTTGAGCGACTCCATTAACCCACAATTTAAATCTATCACTTGCACTTGCTTGTGTGTTATCTGAATGAATAACTATATGATACCAAGCTGATGGGTCTCTGAAAACTGCATTTGAATGAACATCGACTTTTGAACTTCCAGCTTCAACACTATAAACTCTTAATTTAGAAGATGTACTATCAATTAAAATCTGATGCCTATTATTTGAGTCTCTATACCATTCTATAATACCATTATCTGCACCAGTTCTTGCACTTACTTTCATCCAAGTAGAAAAAGTAAATGTTTTTTCTGATGTTGGTACTGTTGTTTGTCTTGTTAAATATGAACTTGCCATAATAATATCCTAGTTAAATTGTCCTGAATTGTTTAGTCCTACTGATACTGTTATACTAAAAGATCTATCAACAGTTTGACTTTCGCCATCTGTTGCTCTTAATGTAAATGTGTATGTTGTTGCTGATGTTGGGCTTGGTGCTGTTCCTGTTATGTTCCCATTAGTTGCTAAACTTAAACTCATAGTTGTAGCAGGAGTTCCACTTGTACCTGTTAAAACATTACCACCACTTGTCACTTCAGTTATTGAAACTGTTGAATTAGAAGAAGCAGATACAGATAAAGATACTGTCGAACCTGCAGAGACTGTGCCAAGAGAACCAGCACTTGTAGAAAAAGTTGGTGCCTGTGACGCAGTTATTATAGCATTAGTTGATCTTGCTGCTCCACCATCATTATTTTCTATTCTTATGAAATATGTTCCTGCTGCTAAACTTGTTGTTGCGTTTATTGAAGTAGAACTTGTAAATGCTACTGCTGTTGCTCTTGTTATTGCTCCAGTATCAGATTTTATAAATTCTACTATTGGGATTGAAACAAAATTACTTCCTGGAATAGTTATTGTAGTTGATGTATCGTTTGCTATTGTTTGACTTGAATCTGTTATTACTGGTATTGTTGCTGTTGTTATAGTAGTAGAACCACCTAATGCTACTGCTGAACCATTAATTGTAATTGAGTTTGATGCTAATTTAGTTGTTGCTATGGCTGCTGAACTAGAAATATCTGCATTAGAAATAGTAGCATCTAATATTTTATCAGTCGTTATAGCATTATTAGCAATGTTGCTAACATTTAACTCTGGTGAAGGACTTACTCCAATATAAGAAGGCATATCATGTAATCTCCATTATGGATAATGTAGTATCAAGACTATTAGCAGCACTAGATTTTACTTTTAAAATATCGCTAGTTTCCATTACATATTTATTCCCTGACATTATTTCTAATGATGCCTTTCCAGGAATCTGTGCTAATTTAGTTATGTTGACATTATCACCATCATTATTGGTATATGTGACTGTGACTTCAATAGTATTGCTAGTTAAGTTCGCTAAAGTTAAACCTAAAACGATTGTTGTAGTAGAAGATGGCACTGTATAAACACTCATCAGTGTATCTGCATTTGTACTTGAACCATCAAATGTTTTAGTTTTAAATGTATTTGCCATATTATCCTAGTGCGATAGCCAACGCAGTTGCTTCAGTAGCAACATCTTTACCTAATGTTTGAATGCTGCCATCTGTATGTTTAGTAAAAAGTTTAGCATCAGCAGTATTTACTGCTAATTCTCCTACATCGATGTCTGATGCTGATGGTACATTACCTGCTGAACTATTCTTTTTTACTATTACCTTGTTGCTCATCTATTTTTTACCTTTTTTACTTTTAAGTTTATCTTCCAAAACTGCTACTTTTGCTTCAGAAGTTTTTAGTTTCTTTTGTAGGTCATCAATAACTCTACCATGATGTTCTAGTTCTTCTTGGTGTTGCTTTTTATTTAGAGATATTTTATCTCGTAAAGCAGTCACATTAGATCCTTGTGCAAAAACAGTTTTATTCTTTTCGTCTAAATCTGATTTTAAAGGTCTTAATTCTTCAAGTTCTTTTTTATTACTTTTTATTACATCATTAAGAACTATTATTTTCGTTTCAGCATCTAACAGTTGTCCCATAAGAGTTCCTACTTTTGCGTTTGACGCATTACACTCTGCAGTTTTCACTGTTAGTTGTTCTCTAATATTTCCTAATGGTTCTTTATTTTCTGACATATATTCCTTATTTATTCATTAGTATGTACCTGAATCTATCGTTTTATTAGTAAAGGTCTGAGATGCTGTTAATAAAGCAATTGTATCATCTGCTAAATTAGGAACAGTATGCCCAGAAGTATTATTACCACCACCTTTAATCTGTGCGATTGTAGGTGTTGTTAATGTTTTATTAGTTAGTGTCTGAGTTGCATCAGTACCAACAAATGTAGTTGTCGCATCTGGCATTGTAAATGTTCTAGTAGTGCTTGTAGTAATACCAGACATTACAAATGCAGCTTTTTTAGTTGCATCAGTGTTATCAGCAAAAGTTGGAGTTGTTAAAGTTTTTACTCCAGTCACTGTTTGTGCATCAGCAACATTCATTGCAGCAGAGCCATTTACATTAGCAGCATCTAACTGTGCAGTACCATCGATATGAATATCTTTAAACTTCTTACTGCTAGATCCTAAATCAATGTCATTAGTATTTTCTGGAGTAATCGCTCCATCAGTAATATTGAATTGATCAGCACCTGCAACTTTTACATCAATAGTATCATCAGTGTCTGCTGTTATGCTTGTATCAGCATCTGCATCAAGAATAAGTTCTTGACCATTCATGTCAAGAGATGTAGCAATAGTACCAGCAGTTATAGTAGGTGAACCAGCAAGGTTTCCTTCTATGTTCGCTATCAAAGTTCCAACTGTATAACCAGTTCCAGATTTGTTTACAGTCGTTGTTGGTTCTGCTTGTAGGTCTGTAAATAAACTAAACTTACCACTATTGTTTGCATCTCTAAATAAACCAGCATAAAGGTCTAAAGAACCAGATGTATCGTATGCACCATAAAAACCGATATCAACTGCATCAGAACCAGTATTGTTTTTTGCTAATTTTATTAATGGGTCTTCAACTTGTAAAGTCGCAACATCTGTTGTGACTGTATCTCCTTGAACTTCTAAATTACCTGTAATAGTTAAATTACCAGATAATGTATCACTCTCATCCGATCTTAAAAATGCTCCTTCACCACCAATCTTTAAAATATTGTCACTGGCATCACGATAGAAGAGAATTTTATTAGATTCAGATATCGCTAATTCACCTTGTGCAATATTAGAAGTAGTTGGTGCTGTAGAGCCAGTGTTTCTTTTTATCTTAATTGTGTTAGCCATGACTCACTTCTCCTAATATACTCCCGCATCTATTGTTAAACCAACAGGTGATGCGGTTGCTTCCCATTGATCAGTACCCGATTTGTATTGGGTAATTTCATTTCCAGATGGTGCTGGTGATTGAGATATCGTTTTACCTTGTATTAAAAACGAAGCACTTCCTGATGGTCCTTGTGTACCAACAGTCACCACTTTAACTTGACCAGCATCTGTCACTGTCACTTTGTTTCTTGTTGCCATATTAATCTGTCACCTCTGGTGTTATAATAAACTTACCTTGTAATACTCTATCAACAACTCCTGAATTACTTACTATCTCTAAATCATAAACTCCTGTAATCGGAGCATCAAAAGCAGCAGTATCAGTTGCTGATATACTTATGTCAATCTCTCCATTAGTTGGAGTTCCAGCTGACCCACCCATAGTAAGTCCACTTGAACTTGTTAAACTTTTTATTAAAGTTCCACCAACTTCATGTTTTATTTTCATTCTTGCAGTAAAACCAGTTAAGTCCACAGCAGTTGTACCATCACTTTGTTTCATTGTGATAGTTTTCCTAAAAGTCGCTCCTTGGTCGCAAATTAAATTATGTATGCCTGCGTTCATATACCAAATATCTTTTTGCGTTTTTTAGGTTTTGCTTTAGTCTCTTTTGGTTCTTCTGTTTTTACTTCTACTGCTAAATCAGAAGAAATAAAAGCATTGGCTATTTTTTGTTGCCATGGTTCTTTCATATCGTAAATTTCGTTTCGTTTATAATTAGAAGATATAGATCCCTCTTTATTTGCAGAACCATTACAACTAACTAACATTTTTATTCTCATAATAATTACCTAATTAGTATTAGGCGAGTTTTAGTCTCCCTCCACTCGCCTAATAAGTATCCTATATTAAGATACAGGATTTTTTCTAGCATGACCTTTAATCACTGAAACTCCTAATGGCGTCGCTGTGCCATGTGTTCCAGAGAAGTTAGCCACTGCTCTGATGTATCTTTTTCCACCTATATAACCAACAGAAGATATTGCTGGTGCTTCTCCATTAGCATCAAATGTAGCAATTACTCCATTTGAATCTGGTGTTGCACCGATTACATCTGCTGAAGATGTCACATCAGTATAAGTTGCATCGTCGTCAGAATGTTCTAACTCGATTTCAATCTTATTTGTTGTAGATAAAGTTATTCCTTCCGCACCCATGTCAATAACAACAGTAGCAGATTCAAAACCTTGTAAATCTACACCTGTTCCATTGGCATCTGCATCTCTTGCAGCTGGTGCTAATGATTGGACAACTCCGATATTATTTTTTAAGTCTTTCATGCTATCCTCCTATTATGCACTTACTGTTTGAGTTTTAATTGCTTCTGGTAAGATAACTTGAGCACCTACTCTCTTTCTAGCAACATATCTGACATTACCTGAAGTCGCTTGAGTAAATGGATCTCTTAAGATCGCTAAATTTACTCTGTCAACTATCATATAACCTCTTCTGAAGTCACCGAAAGCGATTGCTTTATTACCTGCACCCACTGATGGCATATCTGTCGCTTGGATGTAAGGAGCACCTAAAATAGTTGCTACCATACCACCAGACAATTGATTTCCTGGTTGGAATACATAGTCATTACTATCAGTTTTTAGTTTTCTGATAGCAGCCAATGTACTTCTAGAAAATACAAATGTACCATTTTGTGCGTACTCTGCTTTTGGTTCATGGTATAGTGATATCAAACCATCAGCAGTTAAAGTGGACGCATGTCCAGAATTAACAGTGCCGATTTCAGAGTTTGTTAAAAACCCTTCAGGTTTGCCTACAGCATTACCACTTACAAATGCAGTACCTTCTGCTTTTGCGAACTGCTCACCGAACTCTAGAGACATTTCTTGCTCAAGATTGAAGACTGAATCTTCTAACTCTTGCTCTGAAATATCAACCAAAGCATATAACTCGTGAGTAGGTATTTCTCTTAAACCAGTCGCATATCCAGTAGTTTCAGAACGAGTTCCTTGCTCTGCTACGAACACAGCAGCAAATTGTCCTGTTCTTTCTGGAATTTGAACTGATCTATTAGTCGTACTTCTTACTCTTGAGATACTTCTAATTGGTGATAGTTCTGTTATAGTTTTAGTCAGCTCTCTAACATATTCAGGTGGAGCCAAATAACCACCTGCTGTGTCGTTAGACGCTGTCAAAACTTTTAACTCGTTTGGACTTATATTGTCTTTTCCTTTTCTCAAATAGTTGTCGAACGCAGCTTTTTGTTCGTCGACTTTGATTTGCTCACTTTTTGAAGAAATAGGTCTTGACAACATTTTTTCCATTCGAGCGATCTTATCAGCTTGCTCTTGAGCAGAAGCATTTTGCTTGACTACAGCTTGATTGACTTCTTCGATTTTATCAAGGTCTTTTTCAATCCTTGCTAATTTCTCAGATGTCACTGTGTCAGCTGAACCTTTCTTCTCAATTTGAGCAAGTCTTTCATCGTTAGTTTTTTTGAACTCTTCGAATGTAGAGCCTAAACTATCGATTGCGTTTTTGACTTGTTCTTTATCAGCCATGATATTAATCCTCCTATAGATTAATGGTTGTTGTTTGTTGTTAAGACTTTCTTTATTTTATTTACTGATTCTAATAAGCCATCAAAGTCATCTTCAGCTTCTCGCTGCTCCAGAGCATCGACTAATGCTTTCGCACCGATCTTGGCTTGCGTTCGTGATAAATCTCCTACATCCCGCAGTAAATCTTCCCATTCACGAATTGTACGATCCTCACCTTTGACCGCATGAATAATAGCTTTATCATTCATGGGAAAAGTGACGAGGGAAACTTCCATAAGGTCTATATCCTTTAAATATCTTCTTCTTTTTCTTTCATCGTAAGATTGAGATTTAGGATCTGCCTTAAAACCGATTGACATAGCATCAAGTGCACCCATCTTCATTAACTCAAAAGTTTCTCTTCCTCTTTGAGTGCCCATTGCTAATTGACCTTTAACATATAAACCACTTTGGTCTTCTTTTGCAGAAGTAAATACACCTATTGGTTCATTAGTATTGTGTTGGTATAATAATTTAACTTTGTTATAAGGTCTTCGTCTTAAACTTTTTCTAAATGCACCAGCAACTACAATATCATTACCTTTGTCAACATTACCGAAAGTTGAAGCATAACCCTCGAAAGTTCCTGAATCATCAGTGCTTGCTTTTATTTCACATTCGTAAATTTGTCTTTGACCTTTTATGTTGATTGCTTCATCTATCCAACTTCTATCAACTACTTCATCAAACTCTTTTGTATCTTCACATTCACATTCATCACAACCACAATCATCTTCTTTTTTGTCTTTTGGTTTTTTATGTGGCTTACCATATTTCTCATCATCTTTATCTACTGCTTCTAAATAGTCGTCATGAGTTTTACATGGCATAAATTTTCCATCTACACTATGAATACCTGTACAACCAATCTCTTTTGCTCTGGCTGCTGCTTCTCCAGGATTATCGAAAGTGTCTTTAGCGACCTCTTCTTTCATTCGCTTTGGTTTTTTCTTATCCTTGTCTTTTGGTTTTTTGTGATACTTTTCTTCGAACGATTCCATATTATAATATAATTATTAAAACTAAAATTACTACTGCTGCTGCGATACCTATTTGAACTTTTTTGTTTAGACCTTTAAACATATCTATATATTTTTGCATTTTATTGTCCTCCAAAATTTGGTTCGGGTACATTTACTACAAATGTACACCGACAATTGATAACTTGTTTTGGTGCACCAGAAGGATCTCCAGGATACCTTAACTGAGAACCACCAACTACAAACATCCCATCCTTATCAACCACTTGACCATTAGCAGCGACATGATCATCTCTAGTTCTGTCGTCGTTTACAGCGACCCATTCCTTCCTTGTATTAGGAATGTTTACAACATCAAGACTCGTAAAGTTTGCATAATTTGCAGCTTGATGTGTTTCAGTTCTAGCGATTAATACTGCTCTGGTTATAGAGGTTATTGCAGATAGTTCTGTTATCTTTTTTGCAGTTTGATAAACATCAAGTCCATCAACTTGCGCTACATTAATCGCATTACGAATATCTGCGATTGTTGTAGAACTTATATTACTAACTTTTTCTGCACCGAAAGTAAATAGAAAATTTTCAAATTCTTTATCAAATTCATCTTCGTACTCTTTTCGCTCTGTTTCTTGTACTAATCTTAATAAACTCAATATTCTTGCTCTAAATACTGTGGTGACTGACTTCCAATGACTAAATATTATAGATTTTACACGATTATAGTGTGGTCTTGATTCTATGTCCAAACTTTGACGACCAGATATCAAGTAATCATTTGATATAGTTTTATATGTTCTTACAAACTCTGTTTTAAGTTGAGATGCTAATTTTACTTCAAAATTACTTCTCATCCTATTTTGTAGTTGCCACTCTGCTATTTTTTCCTTTGGTGTTTTCTTATTTATCATGATATTTTCCAACTTGCTATACCTGACCTAGCACTTAACTCTGTTAAACCCCAAACCAAAGCATCTAGTCTGTCTGGTGATTGTGAAGTTATTTCAGGATTATAACTACATAGTTGATCTTCTAATAAATTAAATCTATTTAAATGCCTAACTCTTTTTTGCTCGTATAATGCTGCTATGGGCTCTGCTCTAACGAACTTACCTCTTGTTGCTCTTACTGATTTATAATTAACATTCCTATCAACAGTTTTAACGACTCTCTCGACGAGGTCACCACCATTATTAACTTCAGCAATAACTTTATCTGCTTTATAACTCTCGTATGCTTCTACAACTTTTTTAGCCCAAGCATCAGGAGAGTATTTACCAGATAAATCATTTAGTATATAATACTTGCCTTGAAAATCTTCTGCACATACAACTACACCTGTTTCATCTGACCTTTTGTTTGCTGTCACCGCAGGATCCACAGCAATAACTATTCTTTTGAAACTAGGTAATTTTTCATTATAACGAACCATGGACGATTCAATCATATCTCTTGACCATAAACTTCCTTCTACATCTTCAAGAACTTCAGCATATAGTTCTTGACGACCTAATCTTGTTCCTTCATATTTTTCTTTTAGTTGGCTTAAACTTGCTTCTGCTAAATTATCTTTGTTTTCAAAAGTAGAACCAGTTGTTGTATATGTATCTTTTCTTTTTAATAAATCTTTTATTAATGGTATTGGTTTAGGAGTAGTTGTGACGACTACTTTAGGATGCTCTCCCAACCTTAAACCAAACATCATTTGATCCCATGTTTCAGTATATTTCCAAGATCCTAACTCATCACACCATACTCTATGATGTTGTGGTCCTCTTAATCTTTCAGGAGTATCAGCTGAAAAAGTTTTAAATCTAGAACCATTGTGTAAGACTATTTCACCTAATGATCTATTATAGTTAGCAATAATTTTCTCGTCCATGATTGATAACAAACCTGATTCTCCTTCAATACAAGTATCTCTACCATCAGCAAAAGTAGGTGCAACTATTGCTAAACGACTATCAGGATTATTTAAAGCAAACCATGCCATATCCTGTGCACCTGTTAATGTCTTGCCCCAACCCCTCCCAGCTAAAATAAGCCATATAGACCAATCGCCTTTTGGTGTCAGCTGTTTTGGTCTAGCCAAATGTATCCATTCTAGTCTTAAAATTCTAGCATCTATATCAATATCACTTAATTTATCTAGATCTTTTATAGTTTTCATTATATTGTTTCATTAAAAATTTTATATACGCTCTAATAAATTGTTTCAGTTTAGTACCCATACCAATTTACCACTCCCCAAACTGCCATAACAAAGTACATTACTTCCATTAAACATCTTGGTGTATCTTCTTGCTTGAGTGCTACTATAATCCAAACAATACAAGACACTGCCGATAAAAACCAACCGAACCATTGCCAATCGACATTTGGTCGAGTCAGAATATAAACCGACATAAATGCTATAATAAACGCAATCCACCTATATATTAGCATATTTGTATATTAGTTGTTTTTGCTCCGTCAAATAGAAAAATATATTTTTCTATTTCATAACCTATATAGCAATTTAAAAAATATGCAAAGTTGCAAATACAGATTAGTTTATTGTTTCTTTCAAATCTTCAGTTTTTTCAATCTGAAGTTTCTCAATCAACTCATCTAACTCCTTTAACTTTTGTTGTTTCTCTTGAACATTAATTGTTTGCTCTCCAGAAAATTCTACTGCTCTTCGCTTTGGATGGAAATATTGTGATAATTCCTTTAGTGCTTCAACTTTTAATTTTAAAGGTGTTGCCTTGTCTTGTGATATTCCAGCAAGTGCTACTAATGGGTCAAAATTTTTGATACCCATAGAGTTCATAAACTTTTTAACTCTGTCCTGCAGTTCCGCAGTCTTCTTGTTAGGTGTTCCTTTTTGTCTGCCACCAACTCTTTCACTTCCTGGTTTTGGTCCTCTGTTTCCCATATACCTATATCTAACTCCTCATAATTCAAATACCTACAAAGCAGAGCAAGTTTAACAATAATAGACTAAAACACTAAAAACAAAATCTAATCTGCGTGTATATTAATCTATTTTTTCTGATGCTTGTTGCTTGGTTCTGGTTTGATATGCCTTATTTTATTTATTTTTTTAAAGGCACCCAACCTTTATAAATCTATTTTAGGTTTTATCAAAACAAAAAGAAGGAAAGTCTGGTTGATTTTATAATTCTTTGACCAAAAATATGAGATGGCACTAATATATTTTTTATCTAATATGATCAAGTTAATAAGGAAATTACAGGGAAATATTAGCATATTAGAGCAAACGAGCAAAACTTATCAGGGCAAATAAATAAAAATATTTTTTTCTATTTACTATTAGCAGATGTCAGATTATTAATGTAGTATGTCAGATGTTATAAACATAAGCAAAATAAAGCAGACACAGGTGCCATCATCTATCAAGTTAGGATATAGAACCATAGACTTGGTAGCAAAGGACATGCCTGATGACTTCGGAGAGTTTGTTCATGGTGAGAATAAAATATTTTATTCTAACAAAGTCACACCACCAGAACTAACAAATACAATACTTCACGAACTATTACACGCAATATGGCAGGACAGAGTTGCAGAGTTGGTAAGTGATAAGAAAGAAGAAACAATTGTAAATGCATTAGCAAACGGACTAATGACTTTGTTATGTGATAATCCTGACATGTTAAAATTTTTAACAAATGGTATGATAAATGAAACAAAAAATATTAAGAGCGATAATAGATAAACATCAGAGTAAAATCAAAGAATCAAAGTCCATAATTGATCTGGCAACTGAACAAGCGACAGGTGTAGGTGGTCACAATAGAGAGTTATTTCAAGAAGTAGAAAAAGAACTTAAAACTATTGGCGAGTCAGAAGATATTTTATCAACAATACAAAAACATTTTTGAACGAACTTTTTTATTTGCCTGTATGGGTTATTGTCTTCTTAATACTTTTTAGAAAGTATTATAGTGAAAGACTTTTATACTTTTGTCTTGGTTTTATTTTGATTTATGTATGGTTGGCTAGTATGATAAACTGGGTAATGAGTAATGCATAAAAAGTTTTATAATCCTTTGCCTGATGGGCTAACAATAAAGAAGTCAAGCATACATGGGCTTGGTTTGTTCACAACAAAAGATTTTAAAAAGAACCATAGATTTGGCACCATACATATTATTCACTTTGATAAAGTTATAAGAACTCCGATGGGTGGTTTCATAAACCATAGTGATGAGCCCAATTGTAAGAAAGTTAAAAATATAAAATCAGTTGAGAACTTACTTGGTAAATGGTCAGATTTAACATATGAAATCATATCAATAAAACCCATCAAAAAAGACACAGAAATCACATTAAAATATACACTTTATACACCCAAAAACCCACAAAAAACAGCATAAAAAACCCAATAAAATCAACATATATTTGTACAAAATAAATGCTTTTTTATGTTTTAATTTCGCTTAATTTAGGTTAAATTCCAACTATGATTCGTAAAAATAAAAATATAAAAGCAAGTTGCGATGCGCATAAAACTGATTTTGGTCCCCTTGTGCCCTTTGTATTTTTAACTTTTGCGCTTGGTTTTAAAAATTTTAATATTACCAAGTTGACTCTTTTGAGTTGTAAAAAAGTAATTGAAGTTGCGTATTTAAAAATTCGTTTTTAGGTTTTTATAAGTTTCGTCTCTTCTTGCGTTCTTTTTGTTTTTGAGTAAGGTTTAATAATTGCTCGGTGAGTAAATTCCTTTCTTAAAACCACCTCTGGAAACTATTTCTAAAAAAGTTTGGTAAAGTGGCGAGCGCAGTTATTCAGTTGGCTGCCGATATAAATTCCTCTCCCATTACAGCAAGTTGTTCGCGTCTTGCTGCTGATGAGTTAGCGAAAACAAATAAAATGAAAATGGGAGGAAAAATGACAAAAGCAAAAATAATATCTGACATTTCAAATATTTCAATTAGAAAACTTAAAGAGGAAGTCAAAAAGTTTTCTGTTGAAGTTGTAAATGTAAGTCCAGGAAATATGAATGGTGGTGAGTATGAAGTGACATTTTCAGGTAAAAAATCTGATTTGATATCATATGCTCACGCACATTTGGGTTTTGATGGTAATACATTTAATGAGTTAAGAGAAATGTTAAATATGGAAGGAACGATATGAGTACAAAAGACAATACACCAAAACTAAAAATGACTTATAGTTATGAACTTGAAATCAAGTTTGATAAGTTGCCAAAAGATATGCAAGCTGAATACAGACAAGCAAAAAAAGTTTATGATGATTGTGGTGACACTTTAGAATTAGAAACTTTTTATGAAGGTTTGGCAGAGCATATTAATGAAGGTGGTTATGAAAACTTTGATCAAGTTGAATTGTTAAGTCAAATGGATCACGAAGTAAGTGAAGAAGGAATAAAAGTATAATTAAATCCCAGCCGACTAAAATCGGCTGGGCTGTAGTTGACTATCTGTCAACCTGATGAGTTCAATCAAGAACGAAACAGCAAACCAAATGGGAGGAAAAAATGAGTCAAGCAGTACAACTTGAATTTGATTTTACTTACAAACCATGTGAGTATTACAATTCAAAAAGAACAAAAGCAGAGTTATATACTTATTTAAATGATCATTACAAAGGTGAAACTGACCTTGTATTATCTTTAATGAGCAATAAGATCTGGGATGGTACAATACAAACTTACACTGAAATGCTTTGGGCAAACGAAGAACTTTGGTCTTTGAATGACTGGTCTGAAGGTGAAGGATTTGGTTCTTCTGACAGGTTCCACTATAATAAAAATATAGATGAAACAATCAGATGGAACAGGCTTTATCAAAAAGCAGAATCAGAGTTTGTACAACTTCATAAACTTATTGAATCACCTTCAAACGAAGATGTAAGAGCATATATGAAGTCAAAAGGATATAACTAAAATGAAGTTAAAAATAACTGGAATTGTAAAGGTTATTAAACTGCCTTATTCTGGATGTTCAGTCATACTAGAAGAAGTCAGTAGAATAAAATCTCATTTATATGGTGGTGCCTATACAGCATCTGATTTAAATGAGCCATTACAATTAGGAACACTTGGTTCAGGTGGACATTACGATCCATTTGATTTTAACTTTAAACACAAATAATAAAATCCCAGCCGACTAATATCGGCTGGGCTGTCGTATGATAATCTTCATACCTGATGAGTCCAATCAAGGACGAAACAGCAAACAATAATGGGAGGAAAATATGCAAAGAAAAAATGCATTAAATAGAGATGAGTTCAAGCGAAAGTTCGCTGCGGACTTTGTTAAACTAATAGAGAACGAGGGTGGAAAGTTTATGATGCCTTTTATCTCTCTTGGTATGCCAATAAACCTTGCAAGGATGAATACAAAAAATCCTTACTACTATGGAGTCAACAACTTCATACTTTGGTGGGCTAGTAGGCACTTCAAATTTAAAAGTAATATTTGGGGCACTTACAATCAGATCAAAGATAAAGGTGGTCAAGTGTTAGAAGATCAAAAGAAAAAAGCAACACAGGTAGTTCTTTGGAAACCTTTTGAAACAAAAGGCAAGTACAAAAGAAACACAGGTGACAAAAAAGTAGGTGATGACAGAACAATCAGTTCTGTGTATCTTGCTTTCTTTTGGGTTTACAACATGGACCAAACTACTTTGGCAAAGCAATACGAAAAAAGTGGCGATGGTTCCAAAACTAAAATCAACGCAGAGCAGTATGTAAAAAATACAGGTGCAAGAATAGAACATGGTGGTGACAGATGTTTTTATGTACCTTCAAAAGATTACATACAGATGGTTGATAAGAAGATGTTTGTTAGAACTGGAGATAGTAATGCAACTGTTAATTATTATTCTACTTTATTTCATGAGTTAGTTCATTGGACAGGTCATGAGAGTAGATTAAAAAGAAGCATGCAAGATTATTTTGGTTCTGATGGTTATGCAGCTGAAGAGTTGGTTGCTGAATCTGGTGCTGCGATGTTGAGCTGTTTGTTAGGAATTACTAGCAAACCAAAAAGAGAATCAGCACAGTACATCAAAAGCTGGATGAAAAAAATCAAAGGTGATCCTGATGCCATTATGAATGCTATCGGCAAAGCTGGTTCAGCAGTCAAGTATCTTGATTCACTACAACCAGGAAAGGACGCAAAGAACTATGATCGGAGCATTTCTAAAAAAGATCAAAGACAAGAAAGCAAAGATAAAGTTGGAAAAACAGGCTGAGAATATTCTCACTTGTATTGAAGAGATGAAAGTTCAGTTGATTAAAATAGAAAAAGAAACTGATAACTTGGAACAAGAGGCAAAGCAATATGAGTAAGTTTGAATTGTTTATGCTAGTTTGTTCTCTCTTTTATGTATGGTTAGTTATAGACTTTCATACATTTTAACTTATACCCAAGAGCGACCACAAGTCGCTCTTGGGCTGTCGCATAATAAATTTATGCCTGATGAGTTCAAGTAAGAACGAAACAGAAACTAACATGGGAGGAAAAAGATGAACACAAAAACTAGACGCAAATTACAAAAGCATTTTGGTTTTGGATTTGTTTTTAATACAAAAATAAAAATTCCATTATCAAGTGTTGTAATTGCTAGTTATGTGATGGGTGATATGAATTCTGAGAAATTTTGGAATTCTATCATTAAAGATAAACCAAACCAAAGAAAGGTAAAACATGACAGAAAAAATAAAAATATCTGTTAGTGAACCAACAACACCAAAACCAAAAAAGTCTGGTTTGACAGAGGAACAATTCAGAGCGATTACAAAAGATCCGAAGAATTTTTTCTCTTGGCAATATGGTGGTTTTGATAAAAACAAAATGCGATCAAAAGTTAAATGTCCGCATTTCAACGATTATATTGGATACAAATCCTTTACTATCGTTGTAGGTTTGCATCAAAAAGCTGATGCTGAATATTGGTGCGAACATTTTCATGGAGCAAATTCAGTTGCAAAAACTAAAACATTTGCACCTGATTTACCAGGACCAGTTTGCGTTGCTATAAGATCAAACTATATGTGTTGGTAATTAAATCCCAGCCGACTAAAATCGGCTGGGCTGTCTAGAGTTATATCAACTCTACTGATGAGACTTTAAAAGTCGAAACAGCAACAATCAACTATGGGAGGATAAACCATGACAAAGTCAACTATGAGCAATTGCTTTTTAGTGATTTCAGTTATGCTTTTAATTATGGCTGGCGGATCTATAGATGGTCCAGCTGGACATGAGTTAAACAATTGGCTGGGCTGTGCTTTGTTTGCAGCTTTTGGTCTTTTGTTTGGTTTTGTAGGTTTATATTTACAAGATGAGTAAAGCAACACAACTGGAGTTATTTCCTGATTTGAAAGTAGATAGTTTTGATACATTTACTTTTAATGGTCGTTATTTGGACGAACATGGAAAACCAACTAACAGCAAAGCACAAAAAAGTATCACAGCTGATAATCTTGAGAAAGCAAAAAAGATTTTCAAAAAAGATTATTCTGATGGTATTGACCTTCTAAACATAAGGAACTCACAAGGTCGTTATGTTTGGATTAAACAAGGAACAAAACAAATTTAAAGTTCCTCCAAACTTATGGGCAGTTATGTAAATTTCTTTTTTACAAACTGCCCATTTGTGTTATGTCTGTCTTTTATGTCATCGTGATTCCCCCTCCAACGACAAGTGAAAGTTTCCACATCTACATATAGAATTTTTACTTGTAATTGTTTTTGTAGGTTTGATATATTCCTAGCACGGACATAACCATTTCCGTGGTAAGAAACTGTTTTTATGTCCACAAGTACAACATCATTTGTTGATTTATGAACAGCGACACAATCAATTGGTCCTTGGGGTGCTAGATTTTTGAAAACCCAATAACCATTTTTCATTAACCACGCCATACCTAATTGTTCAGCGAAGTGTCCTTTGTCTGTGTGTCCTAATTTCAAAACTTTTATAAATTCATTTGTTATATTCATTATTTATTCTATTAAGTTCTTTTATGTGATTCTGTGTTTTGCTTTCAAAAACATTACAAACATTAAAATTTGATATGCCAAAAATTAATGCTATATTATTTATTTTTAAATCTGTATGTTCATTTACCATTTGTGCATAAGCAGTTGCTTGTATAAAATAACTTTCAACCCAATCTCGCTTTTTATGTTTCTTGCTAGTTTTAAAATCAATTAAAGTCAGATGACCTTTGTATTCAGCAATACAATCACAACGACCTTTAAGTCTATACTCATCTGACCATAAAGGAACTTCAAGACCAATAATATTATTAATATTATTGAGTTCTGGTTTCATAGATTTAAAAGTAAAGTAATCAGCAATTTTATTTTCAGGAATTAATATTTCTTCATTACCAAGATAGTGTTCGCAAAATTTATGTATGGTTGTACCTCTGTCTGCTGACTCTTTCATTATTTTGTCAGCAACTTCATCGCCAACTCTTTTTCGCCAATCAAGTATATCTTGTTCTGATTCTTTACCTGTAAGTTTGGTCACACTCATATAACTTTTTTTATCAGATATTTGTTTTGATACTTCTATGAGTTGATTATTGGGTTTGTGTATAAATTTCATATGTTGACCTCTTACCATTATTTTTATTTATAAGAACTTGACAAGCGACTTGGCATTTGCTTTCAGTTCCTTTAAAAAGTTTTTTATCTAAAATTATGCAGTCAGTATCCCAAACTGTGATTAAATATGTATTTACATTTTCATGAAGAATTTTAGAATTAACAAAATTATGAAGAATATTATGATTAGTGAAATTATGAAGAATATCATTAACAAATTTATGAAGAATTTTTAGCATTTAGTATTTTATGAAGAATTTTTTAGGTTGTGAACACAAGTGAGAAAAATGATATATCAACATGAACTCAACCATAAGGGAGAAAAAACTTGTGTTCACAGTACTAATATTACTAAAATTATGAAGAATAGTAAATACATAATATTTAGTTTTTTATGAAGAATTTTATTTTCATCAAGTAAAGCAATGACTCTTTTATCAATACCTTGTACTCTGTCCCATATTATCCTTGCATCAGCTTTTTCCATTACTTGCCTTTCCATTTAGTAGTTTATTTAACACAACTATGTTGTGAAAAGCACTTCGTCTTCCTGCTTCTCTATTCAATATAGTTTGCTTACTCACCTTTAACTTTTTTGCGAGTTCTTTTACCTTTAACTTTGCTCTTTTCCTTAAAATGTATGCTATTTCACAATCTTTTGGCTTAATTAGTACATCAAACTTTTTACTTCTTGATAATCCTTTCTCTATTTTATTTACTCTATATTCTGTTAATTTATGTCTTTTTGCAAAGTCTTTACGAGATATTTTTTCTCTTCTTCTTGTAAGTATAAATTTTTCAGCAACTGTTAATTGTATTTCTTGCATAATATTTGTTCTAATTCTTTAAAATTAATCTTATTTACCCACCAACCATCAGCTAGTTTCTTTAGTGCTTTGTAATTTAAATGACCAACCAAAGCAGTTTTGTCTTGTCTAAAAATAAAATAGTATTTATCAACTTGTAATATTATTGCTGTATTACCACCAGCATCATAACGAACTTTGTGCCACATCTTTTGCTCTTTAGTGTAATGTGGTATAGATACAGGAGTTAGTTCTTTTTTAGGAAAACTTTTTACATATTTAAGTTCAATCCAACCTTCAACTCCATTCATAAGATAATTAACATCTGGTATGCCTTTATAAAAAGGATTTTCTATTCTAGAAAATAATCCTTTTTTACAAAGGTTTCTTTGTAAATATCTCCATAAATTTCTTTCACTCATTAAATCAATTATTTGTGTCATATTCTAACTTTCTAATGTTTGATATAAAAATCTTTCTCCAGTTGTTTCTTATGTTTCCTTTTATTAAAAACCAATCACCAATCTTACATTCTTCAATAATCATTTTACCAAAACGAATATATTTAAATCTATCAATAGTTGCTATAACCATATCACTATCATCTTCAAAGGTTAAGTTTAAGAATAAATTATTGCCTTCAATCTTACGACCACCTCTCTTTACAAGGTTTCCATATTCATTTAAATCTCTTAAGTTTCTTTCTTTCATCTTACCAATAAAAATGTATTCACCATTTTCATTTATATTTTTTATCTCAACTACTTTTCCTGTTTGGATATTATACCTTTCTGGATGTTTATAGTAATCCCCAAATTTAGTATGACACTCAAAAACATCAAGGTATGGTATTTCAGGATTATTCATAAGTATGTCTTGTCTAGTTGTAAATTTTTGTTTACTCTCTCTGCGTTTTAGTATATCATCAGCATTTTTTGGACCAATACCTTTAACACCTAGCAACCCACCAATCAACTTACCTTTCTTTACTGCCCAAGTTTTTTCTGATAGTTTTTTGTTAAATGGTTCATATTTAAATCCTTCTTTTACTAACTCTCTTAATAATTTAATTACTTGTTCATCATCTTTACTATTACGCAAACAAGCAACAGCAAACTCTAATGGATGATATGCTTTTAAGTAAGCACACCAATAACTAATTATTGCATAACTAACTGCATGAGATTTATTAAATGCCCATGAACCAAAAGTACACATATGTTCCCATATATTCTTTGCTTCTTTTTCTTCAATACCATCTTCTTTAGCACCATCTTTAAATAGTTCCCAATACTGATTAAAGAACTCTTCACCAAGAGAACGACTCATTGCTTTACGCAAACTAGAAGTATCTTCCCAAGATAACTTACCAACATTACGAGCAATCTGCATAACTTGTTCTTGGAATATAATTACACCATAACTATCTTGAGTCCATTTTTTACAACTATCATGAAGATATGTGACAGGCTCTTCACCAGTTCTTCTTTTTATAAATTCAGTAGTACCACCACAGTGTAATGGTCCAGGACGAGCCAAAGTAGTTATGTATGCAATATCTAAAAATTTATGTATATTCATCTGTTTACATAAACTTTGAAGAGCATAACCTTCAAATTGAAATACACCAGCAAACTTTTCTTTATTAAAAATGTCAAATGCTTTTTTATCTTGTAGGTCAGCATTTAATAAATAATCTCTTCCTTTACCTAATTCATTCAAACAATCTTCAAGTATTGATAATGTTCTCAGACCTAAAGCATCTATTTTAAGTATATTTAAATCTTCAGCATCACCTTTCTCAATCTGTGCAACTCCATCTTTATTTACAGAACAAAAGTTTTTTACTGGTTGATTTAGTACAATAACACCAGCAGCATGCTGACCTGAATGTCTAGCATGGTTTTCTATATCTTCTGCAACCTTTAGTCCTGGATATTTCTCTACCATTTTACGACCTATCTCAAGAGTTTCAAAAGTATCTCTAATACAAAATGATGCACGAGCATCACCAGAACTTCTTTCAACAATAGACTTTTTTAAATCTTCTATTTCCCATAGTGGTATCCTTAATGATTTACTAACTTCAGTCAGTGCTGACTTTGGTTTCAGTCTTGACACTGTACCAATACGAGCAACGCACTCTTCTCCATATTTAGTTTTTAATCTATCAATTACATTTTGTCTTTTAGTATCAGGAAAGTCTATATCAATATCAGGTAAATCTAATCTGTTTACATCTATAAATCTTTCAAACATTAAGTCATGTTTTATAGGATCAACATCAGTTATGTCTAGTAAATAACAAACTAAACTACCAGCAGAACTTCCTCTGGCTGGACCAACTAACATCTCTGACTTTGCATTACTTACCATATCAGATATTACATAAAAATAATCTTCAAAGTCTTTTTCTTTTATTAAATTTAGTTCTAATTTTAATCTATCATTATAAACTTCATCTTTTAAATTTATTCCTTTTTTCTCTGCATTGATATAACATATTTGTTCTAATGTCATTGTAGGTTCATACTTAACATTAGTTGCTTTTGGTAAATCAAACTCTTCTATTTCATCTGCGATCTTTTGAGTAAGTTTGTAAGCAGAATCATCAATCATAGGCATTGCTGCTTTTAGTTCCCATTCAGTTGCTATGTGTTGTATTGTAGTCCTGTTATATCTGTTTCTGTCGCCAACAACTATCTCATATGTTCCTTTGTTTTCAGGTCTAGGATAATAGTTATCAGAACAAGCAACAATAGGTATATTATAATCTTTACTTACTTGATTTATTTTTCTTAACCAACTTGGTGAACGAGGACTTGCTTCAAGATAAAAATTTTTAACATCTTTGAAAAAACTTACTTGTGGATTAGCACCAGATAATAAAATTACATCATCACCAACAAAGTCTAATAGTTTTTCATAATCTATTCTTGGTTCATAGTAATAATAGTTTTGAGAGTAAGTTGATAATTCATATATCTTTTTAGCACCATTTAAATTTTTTGCTATCATAGTCATGTAGTTTGTTGGTTGTTTAGTCTTCTCTTCAGCATTTAAAACAACAGCAAACTCTAAACCAAATATTGCTTTTTTATTATTTCTTTTACATTCTTTTTTAAATTTAACCCAACCCCATGTACCAAAGTCAGCAATACCAATAGCATTACCTTTAACATTTTTTATTATATCATCTAGTCTTCCATATGCTTTACGAAAACTATATTCTGTTCTAATTTTTAAGTTTATCATACTAAATAATTCTTTTGCATCCATCTTATATATTCTACTAATGCTTCAACATCTGCCATTGCTCTGTGTGCTTTTGCATGTTTTTTATCAAAGGCATGATGATATAAATCCATTAATCTTAATGAACGAGGTGCGTCTTCTGATTGTAAAAGAGGACGACTTAATTCTACTGTGCACATTTGCTCTGTTGGGTATGGAAACTGATACTCATATCCTAATCTTTTTAATTCAAACTTTAACATATTCATATCAAATGGACAATTATGAGCAAAGATTGTCTTCTCACCTAAAAAGAAATTACATAAATCATTATAAATTCCAGCAAATGGTGGTTTGTCTTTTACATCTTCGTCTGATATATTATTTACTGCAGATGCTGCTTTTGGTATTGGCATTTCAGGATTAACAAGTGCATCAAACCTTTCTACTTCTTTTAAATTAAAATCTAATTTAATGCAAGCAATCTCAATAATTTTAGGTTGACTACTTAATGGTGCGTGTTCTGTCAAAGGAAGTCCTGTTGTTTCTGTATCAAATACTATCATTTATCTTTTTTGTTTGGATTGTTTTTGTAATATATATCTAATTCTTCTTGAATAAAAGCATAAACACCTAAATCATGTATTGAATCTTGGTGACCACCTGATTTAAATTGATTAGCATATCTAGAAACTTTAGCAACAATCATGGACAAAACACCAAAGCGATTAAAATCTGCTTCACCTTGTAATGTCAATCCATTAGGAAATAATTCCTTCATTACTTTACCAAACTTATAATAATTATCTCCATAGGTTTTGTTTCGCTCTTTATAAGTTTTTAATGCTTCTTCTATAAAATCTTGTGCTGTCTTTTGCTTCATTTACCAACTCCTGATATAACTCTTACTATTGTTGTCCATGGTGCAGGTTTTTTATTACCACTACAACCATAGACTAATAGTAGTGATATAATAATTATAAATAATTTAGTTTTTGTGCGAGTCATAGTCATCGTCTCCATCTCTAGCATGTAAACAAACTATTCCTTTCTCTCTAAATAAGTTTGCTATGACTAGTCTGTCGTCAATGGCTAAATGTATCTTTTGTTTATGCACTTCTGTAAATGTATCAATAAAATCTGCTTTTACTGCTTTGTCAGAACGAACATCATTAGCACCACGCATATAAATATCTTCAAATGGTACTCTATATTTTCTTAACCATAACTTTGTTTGTTTGTAATAATCTATGGGTCTAGCAGTAAATACATAAATTCTAGCACCATAACTATGAAATGCTCTTACTAAATCTAAAATAGGGATGATTGGCTTATCTTCTAGACATAGATTATTGAAGGCATCCCAATTACGACTTTTAAGGTGTGCAAGTCGGTGCGAGTAATCGCACAAAGTGCCATCTAAATCTGTCACTATATTCATTACCATAATTTTTTTCTTCTTTTTCTATTTACTTATTCATTTAGTTTCCATCTGCTGACTCATCTCGCCTATACCAATCAATGTAAGGTTTCTGCTGGTCATACTCTTTTTCTGTTAAGAAAGTATGATTGCCAGTAGCAAACTTTACAAGTTTTGCTGGTCTATGCAAAGTCTCGGAAACACCCATAGGTAAATCTACGACAGTTGTCACTTTACCTAGTATCTTCGGTATTGCCATCTTTTTGTTCCTCCTTTTTGAACTCTTCTTTGTTTAAACTCCTAGACATACTAGGAGCAGACCATTCTGTTGGCTCTAAAAAAGGTTTAGCCCATGGATGAACAGTCACAACTTGATCAACCATCATCTTAAATGTTTCTCTCATTTCATGCTGGGCTCTTGGTGATAATCTAGACTTTGCTGTTTCATGCAAAGTTCTTAAATTAAATTTAGCGACTATTTTTGTACATATATTAGTCGGTAAAACTCCTCTTGCATCTTCTGCTGGAACTCCTTGTTTTCTTAATATATTGTAGTGTGCATCTATTTGTTCCATACACTTTCTGTAAGTTATTAAAGCATCTCTCATATCTGGTTGTCTTAACCTTTCTGGAACTACATAATCAAAACCAGATTTATCCACAACTCTTAAAGATTGTTGTGCATAACTTGCTTGTCTTGTTCTTACAAACTGATGAGTAAATCCTCTACTAACTCCAGATAATATAAAGGTATAATCAATAAACTCCCAACTTGATTTTATAGTCTTTAACATATAATCTAGTTCGGCTTGTTTTTTCTCATCTGTCCAATTTTTAATTTCATCAAAACTATCATCATGATCAAACAATCTTGTATTTTTAGTAAATAACAATAAATTCTTTGCGTCTGATGTATAACTTATTAACTTAACTTTTGCTGCCATCTTCATCTCCATTCATTATATTTAGATTAACTTGATAATTTCTTCTTTTAGTTTCCACATTTATAAGTTTCATGATTTTGCCAGCATCATCTACGACATCATCTAAAATTATTTGCTTCCAAGTAGCAAACCTGCCTAGTGAATAAACATTAAACTCTCTAGTCAAGTAATATAGAAACTCTTTTCTTAAATTATCATCAATGGCAGATATCTTACCATACTTTTGTTTCTTAACATGTAATTCTGTGACTTCAGTATCAATACCAAAATCATTACTTAAAACTGATATAACATCTTCTCTTGATTGCCATGGTTCTTGATTATATTCTAAAATTAATTTATTTCCTAAAAGTGATGCTCTGTAATATGGGTCTTTCAAATCAGGATAGTAAATAGTTTGATTAACTTGAACATCATAATCTTTTATATTACACCAACAAGACCAAATACTTCTATATGGAAACTCTGGCTTGTCCTTCCAACCAACTATATCCATCATCGCTGGCATAGGTATTGTAGAAATTATAGGCTGACCATCAAACATAGATTTATGTAATGTTTCACTATAATTTATTTTAAGACCTTTTGCTATTCTCATTATAAAATCATCTGGTGATAAAAATCTTTCAGCATCATTTAAGTTCCAACAAGAACGAGATTGAACTTTACCTGTCACCTTTATAGAATATAAATTAGCAACTTTAGGATTAGAACGACTTAACCATTCACCTTTATATGCTATTGCTTTCCTAACTTTTACTTTTTTAAATTCTATACCTGTTGCTTTAGATACTGAATGATCTCTAAATCTTAATATTGCTTTGTGATTACTTGGCAGACTACTCTGCATCTCAATTATTCTTGGCGAATAATTTCTAAATATATTACCTGCAATTAATCCTGCAAGTCCTGCTCCTGCTATTATCATTGGTTCTCCTGATTATATGTTTCAATTTTCTTCATATTTAAAAAACCTACTTGCTTTAATTTACTTATGATTGCTAAAGTTTTTTTAACATCATAACCTAATTGTTTCTTTACTTCTTTTAAAACTGAATCCAATCTGACTTGAGAATTAAAACCATTTACGATATTTAATTTATTTAAAATATTTACAACCTTTTCTCTCTCAGATCCATTGTTAAATCTGCGTTCTGGTTGCAATATGATAATTTCTAAAAAATCGTGCTTAATTCTCATAATATTCTTTTTATATACTTTACTTATTTATAAAAGTAAATTATAAAAGTAAATATATTAAGTAAATTTAAAAGTAAATACCTATATATACTTTTAGTTTAATTTGGTTTATATTTTGCTTAATTTAGAACTTTTATACTATGAATATATTTTTTCTTGATAAAAACCCAACTTTAGCAGCAGAATATCAGTGTGATAAGCATGTGGTAAAGATGATATTAGAAACTACTCAAATGGTTTGTACTGCTTATCAAGCAAGGCATGGTATAAAAAAAGACTTATACAAACCTGCTTTCCCACATCATCCTATGACTAAATGGGTTGGCGAAACATATGGTAATTTTAATTGGGCTCTAACTCATTTAGTTGCTTTAGGTATTGAATACACTTTAAGGTATAATAAGTTTCACAAATGCCTATACATTTCTGAAAAATTATATATGAAGTATAGTGAATGGAAAAAATGGGATGGTGAATTTACTACACCACCTTTGTGTATGCCTGAACAATACAAGCATGATAATTTTGTTGAAGCATACAGAAATTATTATATTGGTGATAAAAAAAGATTTGCTAAATATAAAAATAGTAAAACACCTGACTTTATGTTATGAAATTTAATTATTTAATTACAGACGAACAAGGCAAACAAGAGCAAAAGAGTGCTATGAGTTTAAAAAAATTAGTAAAAACTCTAGACCCAAAAAAGACTTATCAAGTAGAATATAAAAATAAGAAAAAGAATAATATAGTAAGAATGATAACTAATGGAAAAATATAATTTTAAGACACAACCATACCAACACCAACTAGATATTTTTAATAAAATAAAAGATAAACAATATTATGCTTTGCTTATGGAGCAAGGTACAGGAAAAACTAAAGTAATTATAGATAACTTCTCTCATCTGTATTATAAAGGTTATGTTGATGCTGTTTTTGTAATAGCACCTAATGGTGTTCACAGAAACTGGATTAATGATGAGATACCTAAACACATGCCAGATAATATAGAGTATGATTCTATGATTTGGGATAATTCTAAAAGTAAAACTAAAAAATTTAAAGAAAAATTTTTAGCATTAATAAATAGTAATAAGTTATGTGTACTAACTACAAATATAGAGTCATTTAGAGTTCCAACAGCTGTATTTAATTTTTTAACTTTTTGTAAAAGAAAAAATGTAATGATGGTTGTTGATGAATCAGCAAGAATAAAAAATATAAAAGCAAAACAAACTAGAGAAATAATAAAATTAGGTCTTCATGCTCAATATCGTAGAATTTTAACTGGTACACCTGTTTTAAACTCACCTTTTGATATTTTTTCTCAGTTTCAGTTTTTACATCCTTCAATCATAGACCATAACTCATTTTACTCTTTTAAAAATTATTTTGGTGTTTTTGAAAAGAAGATGAACTGGGGTGCTAATAGACAATATGATGAGTTAAAAAGTTATAGAAATTTAAGTGAGTTAAAATCACTTATTGAGCCACACTCTTATCGTATAACTAAAAAAGAATGTTTAGATTTACCTAAAAAAATTTATACAAAAAGATATTTTAAATTAACAGAGAAACAAAGGAAAGTTTATGACACTGTAAAAGAAGATTTTATTTTAGACATAAATGATAGAAAACAAATACCTTTACCAATGGCACTTACTAGATTAATGAAATTACAACAGATTACAAGTAATTTTGCTTTTGTAAGCGAAGATAAATCTCAAGCAATAGATGATAAAAATCCAAGATTAGATTTATTACTAGATATTATAGAAGATACACCACCAGACCAAAGTATTATCATTTGGTGTAGATTTAGGAATGATATACAACAAATAAAAAAATTATTAGATGATAAATCTATAACGAATGTCACATATGATGGTAGCACATCTGGACAAAAAAGAGCAGTAAATCTAAAATTATTTCAAGATAAAAAAATTAGAGTATTTATAGCAAATCCAGCAACAGCTGCAGAGGGTTTAAATCTTTATGTGGCTAGTACTGTAATTTATTATAGTAATTCTTTTAAATATGGTGATAGGAAACAATCAGAAGACAGAGCACATAGAATAGGTCAAAGTGAAAATGTGCTTTATTATGACTTAATAGCAGAAAACACTTTGGATTCGAAGATAATTAAGGTATTACTAGATAAGCAAGAGTTAGCAAATATTATAACAGGAGATAATTTAAAAGAATGGCTGTAGTTTATATACCACAAGAGCCTAGAAAACGAGATGTAAAGACAGGTCAATGGGTTCAAGCATTTGACCTTTCCCCAGCTAAAAAATTTGGTGAATTAAAAGTTCTTCTTCCACATGGTTCATTACCAATAGATACTGAACCAATGATGAAAAATATTAAAGATGGTTTAAAAGATTTTTCTAGTGATGACTATTTGCTTGCGATTGGTAATCCAACTGCTATGGTTGTGGCTGGAATTGTAGCATCTCAAAATAATAATGGCTCAATAAAAATGTTATATTGGGATAGTAAAATAAAAGATTATATAAAAGTGGACTTTAATATGAAGTAAATTTATATATAATAGAACAATTAGAAAATAGGAGAAAAAATGAGTATAGTAGATAAAATAGAGAAAGCGTCCAAAAAAGTAGATAACACAGACTTATCAGGTGTTATAAAACTATCAAAAAAATTAGTCGCACAATCTAAAATAGTAAATGATTTAACTTCAGCTTTGAAAGAAGAAAGTAAAAAGTTAAATAAAATACAATTTGAAGATTTACCAGAACTAATGAACGAGTTAGATTTAGTCTCAACTGAAATAGAAGTAGATGGTTCAGTTTTTAAGTTAAGCAAAGCAGAAAAATATTTTGCTTCAATAACTAAAGATAAAAAACCATTTATTATAAAATGGTTGCGAGATAATAAACATACTGGTTTAATAAAAAATGAAATCATAGCACAAGTTGGTAAAGGTAAAGATAATGTTGCTGCTGATGTTTGTGCTTATATAGAAAAAGCAGGACTTGATGTCACAAGAGAAGAAAATGTGCACACTGGTTCATTTAAAGCATTAATTAAAGATGATATCAATAAAGGTAAAAATGTTCCTCTTGAAGAGTTAGGTGTTCAAAGAGTTATACAAGCATCTGTAAAAGAGGTAATCAAATGAAGTTAAGAGAAGTTCCTCTTGATAGAACAATATTGATATATCAAAAAGATTTAGACAATGAATTAACTAGATTTTCTATGTTATATAGTTGTCGTCCTAATAATACTGAAGTTGCAAAAGTATTAAAGGAAAAAGGTTTCATTGTAGAAGGAGATATTCCCCAAGAGTATAGATTAACTCAAAAAGGTTCAATCGAACGATCTTCTGCAGAGAAACGACTTGAGTCTGGTGGTCGTTAAACTTATCAGATATAACAAAGAACAAAGAGGTAAAAACAAATGGCAAATAAAGAAGTCGCCAATAAGAATGCTGGGTCAGTCCCAGTGTCAATGGCTGATATTGAGAAATATGCTGGTGCTGGTTTCGAAGAAGCATCTGCTGATTCTTATGCAATACCATTCCTACAAATATTGCAGAAAATGTCAGACGAAACAGATCCAGAAAATGCTAAATACTTAAATGGAGCAAAAGCTGGTATGTTTGCAAACTTAACAACTGGTAAATTGTTTGATGGTAAAAAAGGAATTAATGTAATTCCTTGTCATTATTCAAGAAAGTTTGTTGAGTGGGTTCCAAGAGAAAAAGGTGGAGGATTAAGAGGTATTCATGCACCTGACAGTGATGTCGTGCAAAATGCTAATCAGTCTCCTAAAAATCCTTTGGAACTTGTTACAAGCGAGGGAAATATACTTTCTGATACAAGGTATCATTTTGTTCTCGTCATGGTAAATGGTCAACCAGAGCCAGTTATAATTACTATGAAATCATCTCAAATAAAAAAATCCAGAGCATGGATGACTAGGATGCAAAATCTTACTATGGCAAGAAAAGATGGTACTAGATTTAAAGCACCTATGTTTAGTCATGTATGGACTTTAACTACTAAACAAGAAACTAATGATAGAGGTTCTTGGTTTGGTTATTTTATTGAAGGTGAACCAGTAGTAATTACTAAAGAGGAGTTGTTTAAACAAGCACAAGACTTTAGGAACATGGCGATGCAAGGCGATGCTAAAATTTCTGGAGACCCAACTTCTTCAGATACAGGCAACAGCCAATTTTAGTATGTACTAAACTACAAGACATAGGCGAAACTCTCGCCTATGTCGTTTTAAATAAGAATTTTTATGAGTAAAACTATACAAAAACGATTTTTTACAATTTTTTCAGGATTACAAAGAGCACATGGCACATATACTTTATCTGGTCAAACTACTGATAAAGGTAAAAAGCAAGGTAATGCATTAACAAAAACAGAACCAGCAACTGAAGAGTTATGGCTAAAACATTTAAATGGTGAGTATGGTTTAGGAATATTTCCTTTATTAGATGATGGTACTTGCAGATGGGGTGCTATTGATGTTGATATATATCCTTTAGATTTTAAAAAATTAGAACTTGAAATAGAAAAATTAAAATTACCTTTAATTATATGTAAAACTAAAAGTGGTGGTGCTCATTTATATTTATTTTTAAAAGATTTTACAGATGCTAAAATAGTTAGGAACAAACTTATGGAGATAGCAGTATTGTTAGGTTATAGTGGTGTTGAAATATTTCCTAAACAAGTAAGACTAGCAAGTAATAAAGATTTTGGTAATTGGTTGAATATGCCTTACTTTAAAGCAGATAATTCTAATAGATATGCAATAAAAAGTCAAAAGAAATTATCAGCAACAGAGTTCCTTGATTTAGTTGATAAAAACTCATTAACTGAAGAACAACTAGATAAAATAGTTTTACAAAAAGATAAATCTCTAGAAAATGGTCCACCTTGTTTACAAAGTTTAACAAAGCAAGGTTTTCCTGATGGTACTCGTAATCAAGGTTTATTTAATTTAGGTATATATGTTCGTAAAAGATATGGTGAAGATGATTTGGCTCATCATTTAGATGATATGAATAATAAATTTATGCATCCACCTTTGGGACATAAAGAAGTTGCTGGTATTGTAAAAGCAGTAATGAAAAAGAATTATAACTATCGTTGTAATGATCAACCAATATGTGATTTTTGCAATCGTCAAATATGTTTAGGTCGTAAGTATGGTGTTGGTGGTGGTAGTGATGATGTTGGTGTTGAGATAGTAGGTATTATAAAAGTAAAGACTGATCCACCAACTTGGATAGTAGATATTAATGGATCTCGTATTGAGATGGATACTGAAACATTATTACTTCAACGAAAGTTTCAAAAAGCAGTTTTAGAAGAATTAACTATAATGACTAATTTAATTAAGCCACCTAAATGGACTGCACTGATGAAAGAAAAATGCGAGAATGCAGAAGAACAAGAAGCACCATCTGATGCAGGTAGCAAAGGTCAATTAATAAATTATTTAGAAGATTTTTGCACTGGTTATGCACAAGCACAAAGTAGAGATGAGATGATTTTAGGAAAACCTTGGACTGATGAAAAAGAAAAAAGAACTTATTTTAGGTCTGCTGACTTTCAAAAATTTTTACAACAACAAAGGTTTGTAGGTTTTGATGGAAGAAAATTATGGAATGCTTTACGAACATTAGGTGCCAAGCATCATCAGTTTCACGAGAAAGGAAAAAATATACAATGTTGGTCAGTTCCTGCCTTTGCTGAACAGACTGAAGATTTTAGTATCCCATCCATCAAGGATTTTCCTGAGAAATTTTAGGTATTTACTTTTTGTCTAAAGTATAGTAGAATAAAAATTGAGAAAAACTATAAGGAGAACAACATGAAGATAAAAACTAATGAAACTAATCTTGATGCAAAAAAGTTGCAACAATTATTTAGTTTAGTTCATAAAGTTGTAGCCAAATATGAAGGCAGATTAAGATGGTGGAAAAGATTAAAAGTCCACATGTCTTATTATCGTGGTATTGGCTATCACTGTAGAGCAACATTAGGTGGTACTAACATATGGATGCGTATGTGTATTGTTTCATATAATAATGTTGAAAGAGTATCACAAGTGTTTGCTCATGAGTTGTATCATAGTTATGGTTATAATCATAAAGGATTTAGAAGATTTCCTTTAGATGATAAACAAATGGCTATAATAAAAAAGAGGTTTCCTAATATGGATGGTTTTATAAAACCAGTAGTAGAGAAACCTAAAGCTGATGTTATAGTCTTACGATACAAAAGGATGGTTGCTAACAAAAGACTTTGGGAAAAGAAATTAAAGTTCTCAAGTACAAAGTATAAAAAATATACAAAGTTAGTAAAGTCCTATGAGAAAAAATATCAGCAAAGGATAGCAAGTGTTCGAGGTTGAACCAACAATTATACTTGGTGGTCCAGGAACTGGAAAGACCACCAAGTTAATATCAATAGTTATGAAGGAGATGCGTTCAGGTATAATTCCTGAACGCATTGCTTATGTAAGTTTTACAAGACAAGCAGCATATGGTGCAAGGAAAAGAGTAGAGTTAAGTGAGAAACAAACTCCATGGTTTAGAACTTTACACTCTATGTCATTTAGGAGATTAGGTATGAGTAGAACTGAAGTCATGGATAATACTCATTATGAAAAAGTATCAGAGATGTTGGGTATGAGATTTACTGGATTTATAGATTTAGAATCTCCAGCACATGGACCAGAGGGTAATAAATGTTTAGCGATTATAGAATATTCTAGGAATACATTACAAGATTTAAAACAAGCATGGTCAAAGCATGGTAGTAGTATAGAGTGGCACAAACTAAAAAGGTTTTATGATACTTTAATTAAATATAAAAAAGATATGCAACTTATAGATTATTCTGATATGTTAGAAAAATTTGTAGAAAGTAATGCTGTGGTAGATGTGGACATAGCAATCATAGACGAAGCACAAGACCTTACACCACTACAATGGAAAGTAGCACAAACAGCATTTAGTAAAAGTAAAAAGATTTATGTAGGTGGTGATGACGACCAAGCAATTTATAAGTGGTCTGGTGCAGATGTAGATAGTTTTATAAATTTAAAAGGCAAAGTTGAGATACTTAAAAAGTCTCATAGACAACCAAAAGAAGTATTCAAACAAAGTAGTTTAATTTTAAAAAGGATATCTAATAGAAGAAACAAAGAGTATGAGCCATCAGACAGGACAGGTCAAGTGTTTTGGCATAATCGTGTAGAGGGTATAGACTTATCAAAAGGATCTTGGTTGCTTCTTGGTAGGAACTATTATTTATTAAGACATTATGAGATGATGGTTCGTGAGCAAGGTTATTTATATTCAACTAAAGGTAAATTAAGTTTTGATAAAAATTTAATTCGTGCAATACAATCATATGAAAGTTTGCGTAAAGGTAATTCAATTATAGGAACTGAAATGAATTTAGTTCTTAAAAAATTAAAAATAAAAACTAAAGTAGATGGTAGTAAAAACTATAATGCTAAATCATTAGACATAGATACATCTAAAATATGGCACGATGCTTTTAAAGGTGTTAATGTAAAAGACAGGGAATATCTAGTTGCTTGTTTAAGGAGAGGTGAAGATCCTAAATCAGAACCAAGGATCAGGATTGATACGATACATGCCAGCAAAGGTGCTGAAGCAGATAATGTTATAGTATTATTAGACATATCAAGACAATCATATATTGGTTCACAATTAACACCAGATGATGAGCACAGAGTATTTTATGTTGCTATGACTAGAGCAATAAATAATTTGCATATCGTTCAACCCCAAACATCAATGTTTTATAGAGTATGAAGCCACCATTTTATATTCGTATGGTTATATTGCTTTGTGTAGGTGCTTTTTCACCTGTTATAATAACTACAATATTAAATCATAATTTTGATTTATCTAATAAACGATCTATGGAACTAACTCTTATTTTGTGCGTACCAATAGCTATATGGATGGCTAAAAAGATAAACGAAAGGTGGCACGACGATAATGAGTAAGATAATTGTAGTTTTATTTTTAATAACATCATCAGGTTTAGAATATAAAAAGATGATAGTAGAAACTGATGGTACTTGTTTTGATGCTATTGATATAGCCAGAAATAAAATATCAAAACATTATTGGAATGAAGATAATCCTAAAAGACAAGGTTTTTACACTAAAGATGGTAAATTAGTTTTAGGTGGTACTTGTGTAGTAGAATAATTACTTTCCTTGTCCTCTGTAGCGCAATTGTTTTTTCGTTCTGCCTTTTCTTTTGTGTTTATTCATACTACTAACTTTTTTAGGTCTTCTGCCTATACTTGTGCCTTTAAAAGTTTTTTCATATACTACTCTTACTCCAAACAATGGTTTCTTTTTAGCCATTAAACATCTTCTCCTGGAACATATTTACAATAAAATTTAGTATAAACTTCTGATTTATTAGTTTCTTTTCTGCCTATCTCTTCTTGCTTTTCAATTGCTTTTGTATAACCATCAACTAAACATTCATAATAACTATCATACAATGTCTTCATTTGTACTGGTGGCATACAGTCACCATATACAGCAGAACATAGCATTATTACAAGTGCAACTTTCATACACCTATCCCTCTAGTTAGTGATTAAATTTATTTTCTTTTTATTATGTCTGCACCTTTGAGACCATAGATAGCTGATACCACACCAATAAATAATGCTTGATACCAGAATGGCATGTTATTAAATTTATCAAAGAACATATCTACTTTAGCCATAATGTCTGGATCATCACTAAATATAGACCAAATTAATAACATCACTGGGGCAGAAACCAATATTAATACAAACTCGTCTTTCCAACCTTGTTGGTTATTTTGCATCACTGCTTGTTTATATTCTATTTCTCCTTTAGCCATCTTTTCCATGTGCTTCATTTGAGCAACTGATTCTAATCTTTTTGACTCTCGTCTATTGTGCATAATAGACATACCAATCTTTACACCATGCGGAACTAATTTAGTTAATAAACCCATCATAACTTGCACGCTCTCATTGTATTTGATAAACTCTCTGCTCTTTTAGGTGTTTGTTTAGCCCAACGACTATCTAACATTTGCACAGATGCTT
>VTLG01010980.1_pt1 | contig 52976 bp, 55 predicted proteins | sample 4694571 | NCBI WGS metagenome assembly VTLG01 (sample SAMN12604809, study PRJNA352737) | marine metagenome | biome: ENVO:00000447; feature: ENVO:00000209|ENVO:00000569|ENVO:01000036; material: ENVO:00002151; isolation source: viral sequences binned using virsorter ... | reverse complement strand
CGCTTGGTCAACAATATCACGCCTAAATCTAACAGCATTCCATGCCCAAAGCTGAAAACGAGTCATAACCTTACCTAAAGCAGTACGAGCAAAGGCTGGACGGAATGGAGCTGAATACATAAACTGCGTAGCTTGAACACCCTTCTTTGCCTCTTCAATTAAGAAAGGATGGTTAATATCTGTTATAGCACCATTATACCTTTGATGTGCTTGCACTAAATGGGCCATAAAAGCATCTCTACGGAGAACTCTCTCTGACTTCCTCATAAACCATGCGGCTTTATTAAAAATAGCGTCAGAGACCTTATATTTAGTTGCTATTTCTCTTAGTTTGCTATCTTCAAGCTTAGGATTTTCTCTTATCTCCTCTAAGGCTTCATTGAAAAACTTTTTAAAATTCCCTCTTTGTAAATCAGGAGACAATCCATACTCATATGCAACTAACTCAGGAATAACACCATGAGATTGTACCCACTTATCTACATCAGACATAGATTTCCATTCATTTCCTAAGCTATCTTTTCCTGGATTTAGGTTAGTTTTTAACCACCCAATATTCCTACCTCTGAGCCAATTACTAAGGCCAGTAGACTGCAGAGTATGCATTTGACCACCGTATATATTAGTAAACATACTCTTAGGGTGAGCAAGTAAGGAAGCCATCTCATATTTAGCTTCTAAATTACTCCAATGACGTAATTGTTGTAAATCTATACCTCTTAAATTCTCCGGAAGGTCTTTATCTGTAAGATTAAGTTTATCTAAAATCTTATTAACTCTCTTTTGAACAGCATTATCTGCCCACCAAGCGTAAGGAGTCCCCTTGATATTCATATTAGGGTCCTTTAAGACATAATCAGGTATTACAGATGGATAACCCATAGAGTCTTGAGCGTAAAGCTTAAAGAAATTACTCCAAGCAGAGGAAAGTTTATCTCCCCACTTCTTTTCATACTTCTTTTCAAATTTATTTATAGCATTTCTGGATATAATTTGAGATAACTGTCTATAATAAGTATTAGATAGGTTTTTAATATATGCATCATATACAGGAGCATCTTTACTATATCCTCTTATATGAGATTCTCTGTGAAACATAGAGCCCGTCTTTTGATTCGCATCATACCATTTAATATGCTCATCTTTTCTTCTTTTAGACATTTCATTCATAGCACCATCAAATATCTGCCAATCAGTTATATCTCCACTTATCCATTCACCTGTCATTGATTTATGATGCAATTGAAGTTTCATTATTTCTTTTTGTTTCTTCTCAGGCTTCATTTTAGGGTCACTCAGTATAGACTTTATACCTTCATTTAGGGCCTTAGATGCTGCTTTCTTATCAAACATCATATGAGGCCAATATGATTTAGAATCTAAAAACCCTGTTTCATCTATATTAATTTTTCGTAAATTTTTCAAAAGATTTGCATCAACATATTTTTTACCTTCAGCTGTTTCAATCATAAGAGAATAAGCGACTTTTCTCATACCAGCCATACCATATTTCATAGAGATACCTTTACCTTCTCTATGTTCTTTCATTATATTAGCTATAAACTTATTTACATCTATTATTGGCTTCTGTTTAGTTTGAGGGTCATGCCAACCTATAGTATATGGTTTTAATTGTTCTTTCCATCCTCCCCCTGCACCATTAATCCATTCTTGCATACGCTCAGCTTGGATAGTGTATACTTTATTAAGTTTATTGACAACTTCTTCCCCGGACATCGATGTTCTTACGGTTTTACCATCCGAATCTTTTACTGAAAGGTTAAATGATTTATTTTGAAGGGAATCCCAATTATACTTTTTAATGGCCCTTCTGTAAGAATTTTCATACCCATCTTTATCTAAATTACCCTTCTCTATTGATACATGGCCTTTGTTTATTTGGTCTTGAATTACATCCTTCATGCCAAGCTCTCTTCTGGCAACAGCTATTTCATGAAGTTCTCTATATTCGGGGATTTGCTCATGGAATAAAAGCTCTGTTGCTAATCTATCTTTTTCTGCCTCATAAACACTCTGAGCGATTTCATTTGAACCATTAATCCACTTTTGTAGATAATCAAGAAATTGAGTTGGCTTTGCAACTGAACCTATATAATACTCTCCATCAGCTTTCATGAAATAACCCTTTTCCTCTAAGAGTTCTATATTATGCTTCATTAAATCTTCATTAACGGCCTTTGGGAACAACCAGTGATGTATCTTCTTCAAGATGGGGCCTCTTTCTCCAGATTTTATTTGGTCGCCCCAACGGCCATTACGTAACTTCTTGAAAAAGTTATTCATAATTTTAAAGTCTTGAAAGTTCATAGCATTCAAGTCTTTCTTTACGATATAACGTGTAAGTTCGTTTAGCCTTTTACCTATACTTTCATGGTAAAATTCTAAATTAGACTGAAGCTCAGAAATTACTTTTTGTTGTTCAGGCTTAAGTTCACCTTCACGTATTAACCCTTTAAGACCGGAATAAGGGTCTGGTTCTGTCATCTCAAGAGTTACATTTTTCACCTTATCTATTTCACGAGGTTTATCAATTTCCTCCACTCTCGCAAATATCTTATCCATTTCTTTTGGACTGAATACTCTTGACGTTGAATTGAATAACTTTCCATACTCCCTAAAGAAGTTCTTAATAGAAATGTCAGACACTTCTTTGCTTGAAAATGCTGTTTTAGTACCAGTTAAATTAGTCCTTAAAGCATCTCTTTCGAGACTTGATAAGACTTCTTCTTCTTTCTCTGTTAAATTTTTACTTCTTTTTCTTAACTCATTAATACGTTCTAAAGCGTTTTCCGGTCCTCTTCTTAAAGAAGACATAAGAAGATAATCAAATAAAAGTTTTCCGTTCGAATCTAAGTTTTTCTTTATAGAAGCTATTTCAATATCTAAACTATGCTGGTCTGCCATAGCACTTCTTCGATTTACCTCTAAAGGTAACCCAAGAGCCTTTCTCATTGTATCATTTGCTTTCTTCTGGGCTATCTCAGCAGGAGTTACTGGTTCGTCTGGTAATTGAGTGTTCTTTCTGTTGTATGCATTTAACCAACTTCTTTCTTTTATTCTCTCAGAAAGCTTATGAAGCCTAGCTATTTCAGCTTCACTCATATTTTTAGAGACTTTATCTATCATAACCAAGGAGACCATATCTGTCAAGTCATTAGTAAGGAAATCCTCAGCCTTTTTTACCATTTTATCTAATAAACCCATTCTTGTATTGAAATCAAAATCAAGATATGTCCGTATCTTTAGATATTGTCCTTTTCCTGTTATTTTTGGAGGAAGTTTTTCTATTGGAGTATTCTTAGTAAACTCTTTCCAATTTGAGTCACTTAGGGCAATATCTCTCATAACATCGTAATCCCAAAGGTTAGTAGAGAAAACTTTCCTAACAACTTCATTTGCAGGGTTATCCATAGTTACAGGAAATCCCAATCGTTCCATAGCTCTAGCTAACTTTCCATTATATCTTATATTTTTATCGTAATGTTTATAGAGCGCTTTTAATGAAGAAAGATTAACCCTATCAAAAACATTATCAGACCAATCCAATGGATGTAAAAACTTAGCAAGTCTAGGAAGAAACGTATTATTCACCTCTTCACCATCTCTATTTGTAAAGTCTTTATAGCCCTCAGCTTTATTCTTTATTTCCTGGAAGTAAAATCTTCTACCAGCTCCCCAATTTCGGCCATAATAAGCTGAATTTATACCTTTCATCTTACCAAAAGGAGAGTTGGAAGATGTAATCCAAGATGTTCCACCATTAAACTTGCTAGTTAAATATTCAATGGCCTTATCTCCACTAAGATTAAGCTTTTTACTGTAATTCTTATCCTTTCTATTCTTTTCCCCTAAAACTTTAACCTTAAAACCAGCTCTAATTGATTCAACTAAAAAAGCATTTCTATTTAAACCAAGTTCATCCATAGGGTCAGAACCAAATGCAACGGTTGCACGGCCTATTTCAGAAAGTTTCCTTATCTCTTCAACACTTTTTCTTGGAGTTAATTGTATACTATATTGTTTATTACCCTTTCTAGTAGTAGCTCCGTAAATATAGGGTTTACCAGATTCAATCATAGCTGAATGAGCTGCGTTTATTACTTGCTTAGTAACAACAGCAGGGCCGAGTAACTGCCGACCTCTAGCAGCGTTTGTTGAAATCTGCATGCGCCAGAAAGGAGAATAATACCATGCTTTTTCTTTTAGACTTGCTTGAAGTGTTTTATTGTTAGGGATGTCTAGATTACCTGCTTTCATTTCCTTTATTGACAATATATCACGGTATTCATCTTTTGATTTTTCTGGCGCTTTTCCATCAAGCTCGTCTTTATTAGCGTGGTAAAAGTCTTTCCAACTCTTCTTAAATCCTCTACCACGTCCATCTTCGGCTTTACCACCGAAGATTATTGAGTTTGCTTTATCACCGTCTAAATCCGCACCACCAAGAGCTTGCATAACTCTGGAATGTAAGAGGACTCCGTGCCCCTTTCTTCCGGTGAATCCACTAAAATTAAGAGCATGAGCTCCGGAGATAGAATCCATAGGAACGCGCACAACAATAGCTCTGAGTACTTCATTAGCCTCCTCCTGTACATTTTTATATTCACCAGCTTGATATTTTTTAAAAAACTCGCCAAGTGTAATTGGCCTGTCTCCATTGTTCTCAAGCTTAGTCCAAATCTTAAGGTCTTTATAGTTATCATCAAGAAAGAAGAATCTATCGTTCTTATTCCCTTTTTTAAGGAAATTCTTAGCATTCTCTTTTATAAAATCTCCCTTACCACCCTTTAGATAGTTTTCCATCCACGCATCTAATGGACGCATACGAGCAGAAGCACTATTATCAATCTTAGGCCTAGCTAGAGCATTGACCGTATAATTACGTACTATCTGAGCTCTAAAGTCACGTACATATTTATGCATAAGAATTGGTAATGAACTTGACGAATCTTCTTTAGCTAAGTCATCTGCTATTTTTATAAGTCTATCAGTAGAAGAATTAAATTCTTTGATTTCTTGAGTATAAATAGCTCTCTCTTCTTTAGTTATCTCCCCTTCAGCTACAGCCTCTTCAAGCAACTCATTATTTACCTTTAATATATGTTTGTATATAGCATGATTCAATCTTTCGAAACCAGGAGCCTTCATTGCAGAAATCAACTCTTTTAATCCAAGACTATTTAAATTTTCAGTTATTTCTGATAATCTACTTTCTGTAGGCTCTCGCATGTATGTCTCAAGTTTTTTATTCCAATCCCTATCCCCTTTATACTCTTCACCCATTAGGCTTTCAAATATATCATCAATTACTTTCTGAGCTTTCCTTTGTAAGGTAACATCTCCCTTAGTACTCCAAGCATAGGCAGTTAAATTCGTAAGTAATTGCTTTGGTATTCTTTGTCTATCCATCATATGTCCTGTATTCTTCTCAGAAAGAACACCTCGCATATTTTCAGGGGTAATATCATTATATATTAAAGATTTATCAAACTCAAGTTTATTACGTACCCTTTTTAAATCAGTCTTACCTCTAGTTCCCTGTTGCTTTGCACTTGAATCATAGATGTAAAAATGAATACCAGCTTTCCTCATAGCCTCTGATTGAGCTTCTCCAGCTCCATGCATAGCATACTTGCCTAACAAAGCTCCATGTTTTGACGAAGGAGCTGTTATAAACGACTTGCTAAAAGAAGTCTCAGGCATACCATAGTCTTTATTTATAGCTTGAATTACATCTTCCCTAGCTACGATAGCTCCATCTGTTTTTTCTAAATAATCAAAAATAGGACTATCTTTATTAAGTTTTTTAGCTGACTTCTCGTTTACTAAGATATAGTTATAGTTGCCATCGAAATTCCCATTTACGTCATCCTTTATATTCTTTTTTAAAAACTCTGTATTACCACCATAGCCATTATTAAACCATATTTGCTGACGTTTATTAAATGCAATAACATTACCAATAAAACCTTTACCTAGTACCTTTTGAACAGATTCTTTCGATGGGAACCCTACTTCAATTCCCTTTGTAGGATTATCGAATAATCCTTCTCTTTCCATCTCTTTAAGAGCTTCATTATTTATAAATGTCTCATGTTTACCATATCCTGGCTCAGAAGACTTAACAGATTTATTTCTAAGATGAGCTGCTTCATGTTCAATAACAAATCTTTTCCAAGACTCGAAAGTTGGGAATATATTTTCAGGTAATGGCTCCACACCTTTTACTTGTGGTTTAGTCCAAGCTTTTTCTTTGAATTTACTCCTAAGCATTACATCGTCAATCTGAAGAATCCTATCTTTTTTATTTGTATGAGCAAATACTTTTCTTTCTTTACCTTCCTTATCAAAACGTTTTTTATGTGCAGTTATGTAATTTATATCTAATCTACCATGCTTAGAATTTAAGACTTCATTTGACTTAAACCCGTTCATGTTCATATCATAAAGAAAGTTTGACAACCAAGACTTATAAAACATCTCATCTATTCTTTCTTTTGGCAATTTAACACTACCAAAAATCTTTTCTTGAAACATCTTTCTATCGCTATTCACATTACGTTTAAACTCTTTACCCCCAATCTCTTTTATTTGCTCTAGAAGACTGATAGCTTCTATAGGGTCTTTACCTTCTAACCAAGGATGTGTTTTTACAAAATAAGCACGTTCAGCATCACCTCTGCCACCATAATAATAATAACCTTTAGCCCACATCTCTAATCTAGAGTTTGTAAACCATTTGTCATAACGTTCATCAGCTCTTTTATTAATTTCTTCCATAGATAGTTCTCTACCTTCTTTGGAGAACTTTATCTCATACATTATATCATCACGATATCGCATAAGGTCGGATTCTTTTAAAGGTACACCTTTTTGACTCCTTGATATAACATGGTCCATTATTATAAATGCAGGTGTTTTGCTATCCCCTGTTAATTCTAGAAATATATCTTCAATAATTTTTCTTGGTTGTGGTTGATATTTAGATTTCCCTGTATCTGTAAATGGATTTGACCTATCTAATATCCTAAATTTACCTTGACTATCAAAGGAAACATGCACAGGTTGATAGCCATGATTTCTACGAAGAAACCACTGACGTAGATTACCTTTCTCATTAGCATCCATAGGAGTTTTATATTTGCTCTCAAACCAATCTATAAATTCATCAGAACGAACCTTCTCCTGCCCTTTCCCGGAAATCTCATTTAACTTGCTATCAACCTCTCTAGCTAACTCTATACGCTTTCCTAAACGTTCTGACGGACTCTTTATTACTTCCGGTGAAACGATAGATTTAAGCGTTCTATCTACAAAATTAAGGCTAGCTTGTCCGATAGGCTGAACTTCTATTGGCGTACCTATATCAGAGTCGGCTGTATTATCTGGGTCGTGTATTTCCTCGTGAAGCTTCTCTTGTTTCTTTAATTCTTTAGTTTTCTCTCCAGGAAGCTCAACCTTTACTCCAGCCTCAGGTTGTATCATAAGCTCTGCTTCTTTACTTACTCCAACAGTCTCAAAGCCTTCGGGTATCTTCTCTCCAGACTTTTTCTCCATAAAGTCTAATACTTTTCCACCCATAATACGTCTTTCGAGAGATGTTGCTTTCGCTATATCAGTATCTCTGATTACTAATTTTTGTACTTCAGGAGATAAATCACTAAAACCTTCAACTCTTTCAGGAGTAGGCTCGGGTTGTCTAAACTCTCCTTTTTCCTCCATCTTTGCTATAAATTCACGCTTACGTTTAACTGCAGCAGGAGCTTCGTTGTATCCAAAATATGCTCCCAATACATACTCATAAACCTGCTCAGGGGTAGTTGCTCCACGCTGAGTGGCTGGAAGACCCATATAGAGTGAACCAGACATACCTTGTAGAATTTTATCTCCCTTTGGATTACCTGTGTTAATAAAGTTACCCATCATTCTAAATGCAGCACCGGCTTCAGCTCCATGAATAAACGAATCCATCATCTGGTCTATACCGCCTTGCCATGTAGAAACTGAGGATGCAACACCAAGATGAAAAGCTCCGCTTACTATATCACGAACCTTATCATCATATAAGAATTTGCCCACATCGCCTGTAACTTCCCCACGTTTACCTACTGTTTTCTTTATTATATTACTAACAATAGGAGAAGCTATCTTCTTTTCTGCAAAATCTGCAGCTAACATAGGAACAGAAAGTTTAGTTGTCTTACTAATACCCTTAGCTGTATTTAATATAGTCTGCGATTTTAAAGCAGTACCTAGAAGCTTTAAAGGTTTAGCAGCAGGAATAATTCCAGCAAAACCAGCTAAATGTCCTAAGTTTCGGAGTATTTGTTCGTAAACATTTGCGGAAGGTTTACCTACTTCAAAAGTAGACATACCAGAGAGAAAACCCTCTGTAGCTTGCTTTACGCCACGACCAAGAGAGAACTCATATTCCTCTGTATCACGTGCGAAAGGTATCTGATACCCCTCAGCATGCTTTTCTATTTCTTCTGTAAATTCTGGAGTAAAAGCGTAAGGACTACGCTTATAAGCTTCTACGTATCTTTGTGTATCTTCCGGAGAAAATTGAGGTTGAAAATCTGTGACCACACTTTATTTCCCTTGGTATTCTTGATACAATGAATATATCTCCATAGCAGATAATCCAAGTGCTCCAGCTAGAGCAATTAAATCTGCTGGCCCAGGAGCAGGACTGTCTGCCATTGCTGTAGCAACTAATCCGGGCACTTTCTTAGATAAACGTTTAGGTAGTTTCTCTATAAGGAATTTAGTAAAACTACTTGCTGCTTTTTTACCTGGTTTATAGCCAGTATAAGCAGAAGCACCTATAGTTCCAATAGCACCACCAGTTTCACCTAATAGAACATCACCAACTTGACCTGCTACCCCTATTGTACCAGCTTTACGTAAAAGTTTAGATGAAGCTTTTAATCCTTTACCCTGCCATTTATCTTTTTTAAGCTCACGAATAGAAGCCTTTTCTGTTTTAATTTGAGACTTAGAGGATTCAATCTTACTCTTTAAGTCATCATCTTTATCTAAAATATCTTGCCATTTCTTGATAACAGCTTTACTTTTAAGATTTTTAAATTTCTTCTCTTGGAATGAGCCATCTTTCTTAAAGTACTTTTTATTCTTCTTCCTAAACTCATCCATCTCATTTTTTAGATTTTTACTATCTAAATTATACTTTTTAAGTTCTGCTTTTGCATCCAATATGTTCTTATCAGAGGCTTTTATTAAACCACTAGTGTATTGTCCAGCACCAAGAGCTGCATATGTCGCAACTTCAGGCATTATCGTATCTTCATCACCTATCATCTGCCCAATAACACCCCAATCCCTCTTTCCTTTATCTTCGAATGGTATCATAGCCACCATCTGTTGTACTTTAGGGTCAGGATTAGTCTTATTGGTATAATACCAATTTCTAAAAGTATCATTATGGAAAGGTTTACTTATTTCTTTTTCAGACTTGCCTTGAGCTATTTGATTCTCATAATACGCTAATACTTCACGTGCTTTCTTCATCGTACTCATAGAATTTATAGCAGAAGCACCTTGTTGAAGCTCTACTATATTGGAAAATCTATTTTTACCCATCCCCTCGAAATCACTAGCAATTTTCTCAGGAGTAATTTTTGAATTTAAAGAATTAAAGTTAAGAGAGCCGTCTGGTTGAAGAAATGCATTTTCACCGGTCATAGAGCTAGCATATTCATTATTAAGCCATTGATTTTTAGAAAAACCCCACTCTGCCTCATCCTTCTTCATCTTAGTAAAATCCATTTGAGCAGCATGAGATGCTTTTTGCATAGCAAGAGCTTCTTGACGATATTTATCGGAAGAAGCTGACTTTAAAGCGTCAGTTACTATATTAGGATTAATACCTACATTTTGAGGGTTTGGCCTAAGTGCCATTATTTGTATCCAGAATCAAATATATGCGGATTTGAAGAATACTGTAGAGGTTGCCAGGTCGGAGATGCAGTCCTTTCAGGTAGTAATGGATTTGGAGCATTTCTATATTTAACTTCATTTAAAGCTTGCTGCACTAATGGACTAAATGGACCACCTGTAACTCCTCCAGAAGGCTGAGAATAATCAACCTTTTCACCTGTCTCTGGATTAAATTGCTTACCAATATCAGTATACCCTGACTTTCCTCCCGGTAAAAATCTTTGCAAACGACCAAGTAAACCTTCAGTCTTATATTGTTGCATACCTGTTTCCGGATTAAACCTAGGAGTCTCTGGATTATTCATTGAGCCGGGTTGATTGTAATCTATCCCTCCGTACTTTTTTTCCCAAAGTGCTTGTTTGCGTAGTTCTTCAGTTCCAAATCCCTCTATTAAATTACCTTCTAAATCAACTAATGGCTGATTCCAAGACACATCCATAACTTGAGGCTGTCCAGTTTCAGGATTAAAATTCCAATATTTACGTAATTGCCCAGTCTCAGGATTAAAAGCATTAAGCTTAGGGTCAGGCTTAACCTTTAAGGAATTAGCATTATCTACTAAAGCAGATGCATTATAATTTACAGGATGAGATGGATGAAGATTATTCATAGCTGTATTAACAGGGTTAGTATTTGGTGGAGGTACTAAACTTCCAGAAGGAAGTCCAAGTTGCTCTTCTAAAGATAGATTAGCATTAACGCCTCCATCTTTTTTTAAATTAGTATTAATATCAGTATCCATATCAAAAGCTTGGTCCACTGCGTCCCAAGCTCGACCAAAGCCATAATTCCGTGGGTCTAAGAAATTTAAAAAACTGTCCATATAAGAACCTCCTGAATTAACTTGTTTTTCCCCTTTATTATTTTGTGTAAGGGCTTGATAATTAGCATTAACACCTCTATCTCTTTCTAAATTTTGAATATTTCGCTCTACTTCAGAAAGTCCAGTATTTGGTCCCATCATAAGGCCTCCATCCCCAAAGCCACTTTTAACAAGGTTATCTATATGAGAATTTCCTTTGTCAGGAGAGCTTCCTTTTAAAGCAGACACAAGACTATCTACTCTACTTGGAGTCTGTTCAGCCCATTTAGATTTGCCTAAATCTTTATTGCTAGGGTCTTTCCATTGGAAATGGTCTGCAGCACCTTGAAGGTCTCCAGACATTAGAGAATCAACTGCATTAGGGAATTTACTTTGCCAATTTGTTCCAAGCTGAAAATTAACAGATGTTAAAGCATCTATTATCTTAGGGTCAGAAATCTTCATTTCTCTAGCTTGCTTAATTGCAGCATTTCTAGCTTTTGTTTGGTCTTGGTTTTGCCAAGCTTTTAGCATAGGATTCGGTATTGTGTCACCTACAGAGTATTGTAAATTTTGGTCTGCAGTAAGTTTATGTCCCATGCCTGCAGTAGGATGACCTTCAGTGTCAAGATATACTTTATCCCTCCAACCTTCTTCGGCTAATAAACTATCAGTGTATGCCATGCTTAATTCCCTTTATATCTAGCCATAATAATGACCCCAACCTTTACCACCAGCAAGGCCCATTAACCCAGGAGCAGCTAGATTAGTAGCTAACCCTAAGGCATTATTAGCAAGACCTGTTCGCCATTGGTTATTCATATCTATATTGGCCATTTGAAGATTACCACGAGTATCAGCTACTCCTTGCTCAATACCTGTTAAGGCACCAGTAGCTCCCATTTGTCCACCTAGCCCAGCATTAACCATAGCTGCTCCTTGGCCTAAATTCTGTCCATAAGCCTGATTAAAGGCATTCATACCAGCTTGAGCAAATCCTACGCCAGAGGCATTGTTTTGTGCGTTAGTTATGCCAGATAAACCACCGAAGCGAGCTGCGTTAGCAGTATTCTGTTGATTCTGCTGTCCCATCCTATCTGCAGCCATTCCAGCAAACTGTTGCTTAAGACGTTGGTTGTAGTCACTATCATAATCCATAAGACCACGACCGAAAGCTGCTTGCTGTCCATACCCTTGAGATATGTCACCATATTGATTACGTACATCATCGAACTGACCAGAATACTGATTTGTCAGATTATTTACATTATAATTCTTAGGTTTCCCCAGGAGTCCTGTTAACCAACTCATAGTCTAATTCTCCAAATTAAGGGTTTTCATCATCTTTAATTTATAAAGTAACACTTCAGTCAATCAAGGTGTAAACTATTTTATTGTTACTTATAGTAGGTTGACTCCATCCATGTTGAGTCCTTATTTGAAATGTCATAGTCCTATCAGCATTCTTAACAACCCTAGTATCACCGGATTTACCCGATACTTTACTAGATGCTGAATCCCCTGAAACATTAACTGCGTCAATAAGCTCATTTATATCATCATATATCTGACGAATAGCTTTCTCAACTGATGGGTCTTGTATCTTAGGTGCTCTTTTCTTTGATATCTTCATTTTACAGTCTTTCTCCTATAGATAATTCCAATTGCATCCATTTCTTCAGTTTGCTCTCTTAGTTGAACTTGAACCTTTTTTACCTTTTTAGATGCAAGAGTTTTCGTAGTATAAGCTGTATTATTAATTGTACATGTAGGCTCATTATTATATAAAAAACTATTTGTTTGCACTTGCCCAGACTCATTCTTAAGTCCAGGATAAACACTTAATCCATCCCATACACTCCCAGAAGCAACTTTCATATAAGGAGCTGTACCAGTAGTGACATATAATGTTTGAGCAAGAAACTGCACTTGTATATTAGAACCATTCTCATCACAAAAAGTAAATTTTGGAAATTCTCCATTAATATCTTCAAGCCAAAAAACCTGCCCAGAAGTAAAAGTCGTCGTACCTACTATATGATTCTTAATAGCTATTTGCAAAGCAGTTGTACTTGAACTAACCTCATTAAACCAACCGTTTAAAGAAGATGGTTCGTAAAGTTCTATTATAGATGGAGTTGAAAAAGTACCATTATCGGTATCACATAAAGATTTTGTGTAATTAGTTGTAGATGTATTTAGTTTATAATAATCCTTTTTACTAGATAGATTTAAATATGTAGCGCCTATTCCAGTAACAATTCTCAGCGTGTCAGTATTTACAGCAGGATTACTTATAGTCTGCACCATGCCTCCAGAAAGCTTAACCCTACTTAATATTTTTTCTTGAGTATCTGTACCCATAGTAAAGAATTTAGAATAATACTCCCATTTACGCCTAGTTGAGCCACCTTGATATGTCTTCACTTTATGAGCACTTGTAAAAACTAATGTATCTCCATTGTCCCTAGAAATTAAACCTTGATGTAATGGAGACTCCCACCAATCCCATCTTTGTCTTGCTAAATTATAAGCCCATATACGGCCTACATTTGCTCCAGATACATAATCATGCCCCCACACTAAAAAAGAGCCGCTCTTAGGCTCGTAAGACACTTTAACGGGCAAGTTAGGGTTGCTAGAGTATATTAATTCAGATTGTTTTATAAATTTAGGTAAACTAACACTCCATGAATCATTAAAGTTGAATTTTTCTATAGCTGTAGATAGCTTAGTTAAGTTAGAACCGTTATGCAAGTATGCTCCATTCTTATCAACAAAGAACATTCCAAACTCAGTTGTTATAGCACAATGCTTATTTAAACAGCCAATCCCTTCGTGTATATCTTCAATATATAATCCATTAGCATTAATTCTAATTATCTTATTTTCAGTAAAAGCGAATAATCGTCCATTAAAAGCTTTTATACAAGTAGGAGTTTCCGGTAAAAGTAAATTATCTGTTACCCAATTAAACTGACTAAAGTTTCCCGGCTTTGATTTAAATATATAATTCTCTGCAGTTTCGCCTGTTTCAGGAATGTATGAATCTGCCACAACAAGCTCACCATTTAAGATTTCAGACATACTATATTTGATTATACTAGACTCCATTGTTTGTGGACATCCAGTCCTAGCTTCGTATGAAGCTCCAAGGCTATTACTATCTATAACATGATAAACAATATTATCTGTTAATACGGTAGCGTCTAAATCTTTATACATCTTGTCTTTTTTAAAATCTCCAACATGACGATAAGTTGCGCCATCTAATCTATATACAACTATATCAGTTACTCTATTTGGAATAAATATCTTTTCTAGTGAAATATGTATCTCAAAGTCATCAGCTGCTGCAGTAGGCGAAAATGTAAAACTGCTCAATGGGGATTCTTGATAGCCGTCGTATATATAACTTACTTTATAATTAGCACCGATTGGAATACTTGAGCCTGCTTCTTTTTCAACAAATCTAACATTACTGCTATCAGTAGTATAGCCTATTATATCCTCAGAACCTATATTTCCACTTGTATCTACCGTATGAAAAGAGGTTGTATTTAGATTATCTTGTACTAATAATGAGGTTCCTGAATTTAACTCTCCATTACAATTATTAAGCGGAATTGTTTTAGAAGAATAGTCATCTAAAAAATCATTAGAACTGTCTAAAATACTTTCTTCAGAAGCAGGAGCCTCGTTAAAGTCTAACGTTACTCCAAGATACTTAGATGTTAAAGCTGGGGTGGCATCTGCAGCTCCTATCATAAACTTATGTACTGGGTTTGTAGTAATTTCAGCACCACTAATAAACTCTGTTTCTCCTGAAATGCCAGAATCTAATAATATCTGATAATTACCAGCAGAAAGCTTACCCATTGCATTAGGATTAGTACTTAATGCTGAAGATATATTCCATAAACAACATAAATTCCCATCAGTATCCTGACTAAATTGTCCAGTGGAAGTTATAGTACTGTCTTTACTTACAAGATATAAGTAATTTCCATCTTGAGCATACGAAACTCCAGTTTGATTCATATTGTAAACACCGCCAACATCTCTTCCGTATCTATTTATTATAGAGCCAGTAGAAGATTCAAAATTACAAAGCAATCCAACTTCATTAGTCCCGTTTTTAAAAAGAGAGTTTGGGATAGGAGTCATTTTAGTACTAGAGGTCCAGCCAATTTTTATATGTCTTATAGCACCCCCAATCCTAACGTTTTCTATCTCATCACAAATAGAAAATCCAGAAGAAGACAAGTTATATCCAAACTCGCCTGGAATTAACATTTGAAACGGGAATCCTTTGTTCTCAAAAGTAAGTGGAGTTGATGTGCCTGTTGATGCAAGTAAACATGTGGTTCCTGTAGGACTCAAAAATCCATGAATACTGTTCATCATCAACCATATAGTCGAATCAGTAGCAGTTAACCCAATTACCTTCATTGAAGCTTTTGGCCAATAACCTGAACCATAATTCACTTCAAATTCATTTATACCGGAAGTAATTGGACTTCCATCAATATTAGCAAGATTAGTCCCTGTAGCCTTTGAAAAGAATCTACATGGAGCAACATTAGTATCATGAACGCTGCATGCAAAATATATAGTTCCTAACGCATTACTTAATGACACAGCTTGTATATCATCAATATCAATAGTAGAGCTAACGAGAGTCAAGGTATCTTCGGATGTGTCCACCGCTATCTTATAAATCCTTTTTGTATTATTTATATATCCAAGATAATATTTTACATTGCTAGCTGTGCTGTGGTACTCTATAGTATCAAATTGAGTCCCTATAGCAGAGTTTAGCATAGGCTTTAATTCAGACTCCTCTATATCCCCATCAATTGATATACGAAGAGGATTTTCTTCTCTACCTAAGCCAACATATAAAGCATTATCAGTTTTTGTTATCGAAGGAAAATCTATAGAATTTAATACATTCGCTTTCTCCACATTCTTCACTATTGCTATATTATCAATATATACATACTCTCCTGCAGAAAGCTGAATATAAGGGTCATCTGATGCTTCCCCTAAGTAAACCTTTAAATCATACTCATTTATAGTTGAATTTTTTACAGTGAACGTAAGATTTAATGTTGCCCATGTTCCGGTCACTATGGGAGAATTAACCTCAAAACTTAAATTACTAGAATCTAGTTTACTCGCGCTAATAACAAAATGAGTTATACCTTGACCAGAGGGTAGGTAATAATCAAATTTAAGATTTACAATATCTCCGCCTGACCACTTATAATTAGTATCAAACATTCTAAAGTAATTAGATTCGCCAGTATTCCCATCTGCAGTAAGTTTCATAACATTCTGCCTATCTTCACTGCTATCAGTCTCATTGACCTTAGATATAGAATTATATGCAGATGGCGCATCAATACCATCTGTAGCTTCAGTAGAAAGGTCAGTACTTGAATCCCAATCAGAGGCATATATAAAGTCAGAAGTGCTAACAGATTCAGTCTCAGACTCTAAACTAGAGAAAGATGATAATCTTTTAATAGACTTCTCTCCATAATCAAAGTATACTAAGTCATCGTCGAGTACTTCTGCAGATGTAGCATTAATACCTGAAATGATGTCTCTATCCTCAGGGATACCCTTTAGTTTACCCTCCTCAGATGTAGCATCAATGTTTACAGAAAAAGAAGCTGCGTCGTCAGGTATATCAGTCTCAGATGGAGATGATATTATACCATTATTAAAACGCTTTACTTCTAATAGCTCTTTAGGCATTACTTCTTCTTTTTATCCTTAGCGTCTTTTAAAGCATCACCAAGTTTAGTAAGTTTGCTTGAAAAAGCTACACCAGTCCATCCAGCACATGCTAACATTAACGTATTAAACATAGCTTCGTCAACATAATCCATCTGAAATAGAAGAGCTGATACAACAAACCCTGCGAAACCTATATTACGTTTCTGAGAACTTTCGCCTACGAAAAGACCAGCTACATTCTCTACGGTTTTATTACCACCAGTTACTTTACCAATCAAATTTAATAACTTCATTTATTTACTCCATTTTTAATAAACTTTACTATTACATCTAAGTTAGATTCTAAAGCAGCTAGCTTTAAATCGTTATCCTTACTACTATCTATAAGCTTTATAAGAATATCTTTATTAATCTTATTATCATCAATAACATGCTGTTCTACTTCATTGAGTTCTTTTACCAACTCATTATGCCTATCAAGGAGCCCCATAATTAACGTTGATTGCATCCATTTTACTAAATACAACACAAACCATGCTAAAGCGACTGTCCCAGCTATAGGGAGCCCTAAACGTTCTATTGTGGATAATTCAATCATGATTCTACCTTCTGAGAAAAGTCGTCAAAGTTTCTAGGGTTAATATATATATCCCTAGAGTTATCTATTAATTCTAATACATATTCTAATGGAGAGTGAAGGCTCTTACAGTCACATTCTGTACAGACCCAAAAAAGAGCTTCAGGAGATAAGTCTACTATCTCAAGTGGTATTATATGGTCAGCTCCACAGTTATAACAACTATCGGGCTTACTCTCATATACGTCTAAATTAAAGACACCTATATTTCGAAGTATTTTCTTCGCAGATTGATTCTTCGGTTTTGACGTTATAAAACCTATTTGTATCATTCCTCTCCACGTTTTCTTTCATACTCCATCTTTTTGATTTTAAATGTATAAATACCTATACCAATACCGATACAGGCACCAACGATACCAAGAAGAATACCAAGAGTATCCAACATATTAACAATCGGTCCAACTACAGACGTTCCAGCCCCTATCATAGGATATCTTCTTAGCGTATCTTCAAGCATCTTTTTCCTGCCGTATCAATTCAAAGTGAGGAAAATCATCGAAACGATTATCATTGACTTCCCAGTCCATATCCCAGTCTCCACCCCATCGTAATTTAACTCCCATAGATATAGCTGTGCCAAGCACAAAACCTGCGAATAAATGAAAACGTTCACGGTCTGTCCAATCTATAGGATATGGTGCTACATCTACAGCCATAGAAGGAGCTGCATTATGTCTCCCATTAGGAAACTTAACTTTTGATTTACCTTCGTTAAAATACTTATCTTGTAAGACTTTACCTCTATGTCCTTCTAAGACAGTACAGTCGAAAGTTTTGATAACTCTTGCAAAGACCTTACGTAGGTCGTTATGACAAGTATCTAATTTCGCTTGTGATGATTGTGAGAATTTTGGCATATTAAGGTATATTCATAATTGCGGGTAAGGCTGTCGCAGTTGCTATAAAAGGCATATTTCTATCGTCATTATCATATCTACCCCAAGATAATTTAGGATTCCCTGTTGTTAAATCTGTCTTAAATGAAAAGTATATTATTACGCTTTCACCAACTGTATGAGTAATACCAGAAGGAGAATTATCCCCTCGCAATACAAAACTTATATCAACATAAGGTTCATCTCTTTCATCTGTAGAGTAGACCCATTTCCTCCATTCATATCCAAGCGAAGTCCCAGACGAATCACTATCAAGACTTGCATAAAGTTTTCTTCCAGCGAGAGCTGTACCTGAATCGAAAAAGATAGAACACTTAATCAATACATTTTCAGATGGCGGAACTTTATAAGATATCTTAAATATACTAGAGTCAGGGCAAGTATAAGAGGTAGTTAAGGCATGAGCACCATTTTCTCTCTCGTATGTACAACCTAATATTGTTCCTGGAGCAGTGTCAACATAGCTTTTAATAGATTGTTGAGTTGCAAGATGTGACGCACTATTTGATACCATATTATCTTCATCTTTAACATCAACATCAAAATCTGTTCCTGTTAGTGTGATAAAATCACCAGCCGTATATTGAGTATCAGTAGGAGTAGCCCATCCCGGCTGAATACCAGCCCCATAAGTAGTTAAAACTTTGCCAGAAGTGCCGGGAGCCAAAAGCATCGGATTTCCACTTGCATTCCAAGTTAAAATAGAACCATCATTTTCATTAGCAAGATTAGTAGCGCTAAGACTAATTGTCCCATCATCATTATCAGTTAAAGCAAAATATTTATCAGGGTTAGCAAGGTCGTTATTATCAGTACTATTATTTGAATCGAAGTCAGGGATGCTGTATATACGCGTAGCTGTTGGCTCCACAGCATTAACATAAATAGCATCATCATCCGGTGTGAACTTTAAATAACTTCCAGTAAGAAGGTTTACATTACCATAATTCTTTACTATTATTCCGCCACAACTTATTTGCCCTAATGTAGTATCAGCTGGGTCATCAGACGCTAGGTTGATACCAGTCTTAGTTCCGAAGATTTTTACAGGGTTCGTTGCAATCTGGCTTCCTATATTCCCTGAATATATATCTGCTTTGCGAAATAGCCCATCTGTAGATACAATAGTCCCGGCACCATTAGTAGTTGCTACAAAGAACTTAAGGGCTGTGCTAGGAGCATCATCATAACTTTCATCATCAAAGTTTGTTACTTCATATAACGAGTACCCAGCAATATAATCATTATTTCCAGCGTTCGATATAACTAAAGCTGCTACTGTTAGAGCCCCACTTTGACCAGTAGAACCAGTAACACTTAAGTTACTTTCAGTAGCACTTCCAAAAAGCTTTGTAATAACACAGGCTGTCCCAGCAGGAACATTAACAGGGTAGCCGCTACCTATAGTATGTTGTCCTAATGTAGCAACAGAACCTTTTCCCATATCGCTATTGGCTACATTAAAATCTGCAAGTGTACCACCGTTGATATCAAGCGAAGAAGCAGAACCACCTGTAATAGCTACATTAGAAGCATCATAATGAGAATATAAAGCTCCACTGGTAGGTATCTTTGCATCATCGTTTGTAGCTGTAGTCTCTATACTTACTTCAGCAGGATTAGCTGAGGCACCAGAAACATTACCAACTAACGTCATATTGGATATCGCAGCCAAATTTCCTATAGACCCGCCAGAAGCCATATCACCAACTGCAGTCCAAGCTGAGGCAGTAGTACTGTCTTTTATCTGTACTTCATTATCAGGTCCAAGTCTTATTCCATAAGTTGGATTTGCAGTACTTCTGTACGGAAACTCTATAGCACCCGGCTCAATTTCTAGATAACCAGTTCCTTTAAATTTTGCAGTTGCGAGAGCTGCAGTTGAAGTTTGGTTGCCACTTTGGTCTAGCCAGAATATGGGATTATCCCCATAATTAGAACCTGAATCAGTAATCGTGATTCCAGTTATCGCACCATTTCCATCCACAGAAGCTATTGTTAATGCAAATCCAGAGCCGGCATTGGCGTCAGCATTACTGCCATTTGGAGTAACAGCTCCTGTAGTATATCCAGCACCTGCTGCAACAATTTCCATTGTATCTATCTGGTGATGAGTTCCTGAACCAGACTTAAGTTTAATTTGTGAGGCAGTAGGTCCGGAAAGATATGGGCCAGATGGCGACGAATTGCCGCCAAGAGATATTTGCCTACCTTGGTAAGTAGAAAGTACAGTCTTGTCGGAATTAGTATCTCCAGATGAGCCGAGAAGAAGGTTGTTATTATCAACACCTGTAATCTTAGTTGTCTTAAACTCTACAATTGAATTTGTATTTAAAGCTTGAGGAAGCTCTCCTTCAAGTGAACCACCCTTAGCGCTTGTAGAGTCTACTATAAACTTAATTCTTTTATCTGTACTGTGACCAGCCACACCACTTGTCATATTAATGGGAATATTATTTGTAAGATAAAATCCAAATCTAGCTGATGCTGTAGCAGAACCAAGGCCACTAGTACCTAACATTACATTTACATCAGTTCCTTCTTCAAAAGATTTATTTAACGAAGACCTTGAACCTATATCTGTTCCATCAGCATATATTCTTATAACATATTGTGCGCAATTAATCTTTACTGTGTCTACAGCAGTAACGCTAATGACTAAAGGGGAACTAGTCCCTCCAAAATTATTAAAAGTTAATTCAGAGCTATCAGTATGATATTCACCTCCGCAAATAATTACAGAATTATCTAAATCTAAATCACCATTAGAATCAACTTTTATTTTAGCTTCAAAACTCTGACCTCCTCCAGTAATACTATCTGCAACAATAGTATAGTCAGCTTCAGTCATACCACTAGGAGTTGCTGTTACGCTAATATCATCAAATGAACATATTTCACCAATAGAAAGTTTTGCAGGAGCATTTCCTATTCTCTCTAGAGCCCAAACTCCTGTATAACCCTTATGACCATAATTTGTTTCACTAGTGCCAGATTCATTATTATGTTCAAGCCAATTAAAATCCCATAATAAGCCTCCACCAACAAATCCCTCGTTGGTATCACCCGGTACAGATACACCTAAACAAACAGCTCCAGAGTTCTGGCCAAAATCATTAGCAATATAGTTATCAGCTGCTGTACTCACATTAATAGGAAGGGCTGCTTTTCTAATCTGGCTATCATTATTAGTATTGCTTGCTCTATCCCAATAAAGAAAAGTTATAACTACATCGTTATCATGAGCGCTTTTTATATTTACATTGGTAAGATTTCCTATATCTTGACTGCCCTCATTATCATATGCAGAAGCAAGATAGTCTATATTCCATTGCATATGGTGAAAAGAATTTACATCAACATCAGGATTATAAGTATTATCCGTAGAGTTTTCATTTCTATTTATACGGAAAGTTTGGAAAGTCTTTGGAGTGGTATCATTTTCTTCTTGTTGCAGTTGTGTCAAATAACCACTGCTTGCATTTAAATCACCCGGAGCATTATTAATAGTAACAGCATTGCGAGAAGTATCTACTAGCCATCTTCCATTAGGACTATTTCCTGACCCCGTCTGTGTTCGAAGAAATCCATCTAATGAAATAAATTCTCCTTGAGCTAAATCAACTCCAGTCTGCTTATCGTTATCTGGATTTCCAGAACCTTTATAGACTACCACTACATAGTCATTTCCATCTCCAGTTACTTCATAATGAAAACTAACAACACCATTGATTCCACAAGAAGCCGTACTATCATCTAACAGGGTAGCATTACCACGATTCGCTATTAAACGGGCATATATATTACCATTTGACCGAAAAATAGGGTCTCCTTTATAATGCTCATTACCGTTGGTATCAATAACGGCATAAGTAGCGGTATTATCAATATAAGGAAGTCGCGACATGGCAACTTCACCACCTACAACAAGAGGGTCTCCCCAGGATATTGCATTACTGCCTGTAGCAAGGAGCATAGAATTAGGACTCCAACCTGGAGCTAAATCGTCAGCCAATACACCACCTTGTTTGAGTATTTTAGTCCATTTTCCGGACATTTAAATGCCCCCTGTGTAATAAAGAGAGCTATTAACCATTAGTTAACTCGCTTTTTTTTTAGCTAACTTCGGTTGTTTAGCAGGTATTATAGGTTTAGGTTTATCAACAGGGTTACTTTCAGAGGTTATATAAGAGTTTAATTTTTGCATTAAACTCGAAACGGCTATAACTTCCTCACCTGAATATTGAGCTCTACTGCAGATTTGCAAAAGAGCATTTGCTTCTTCTCTTGTAAATGTCATTTTATTCTATTACTCCTCTTATTCTTTCTGTTTTCTCAGTTAAAGAATTATGCATTTCTTCAACTTTAGTTATAGTATCAAAAGCTTGTCTAAACTCAGAACCCCTTAAAGTACAAGAATCAAATAAGCGTAAGATTGTAGATGTGTCTTTTAAGGTAAACTGAATATCCTTAACAATAGTTTGTTTCATCGATTAATTCGCAATAAATAGATAGAGATTATCATCATCAACACCTAATGTCATATCATTCTCATTTGTAGCAGTTGAGTCTATATCTTCACCAAAACAAACATCTTTCAATTTAACTCCTTTATATCCAGTAAAGGTTGCAGCTTGCTGGTCTTGAACATCAACTGCGACTTGGTCTAAAAGGTTGGTTATGTTTAAATGAGTTCCATTATTAAAGAGCTTACACCCTTTTCCAGGATTGCCACTTGAGGCTAATTCTGTACCGAAAATTATACCTTGAGTAGCAGTATTTGCAAAATCATCAGAACCTGCGCTTGCTACGTTTAAGGCTATAAATTGGTCAGTAGTAGCAAAATTAGAAGAAGTTGACATTATACCACCTGCATCAAATATCACATTCTGCCCAAATTGTACAGTAAGAGCATCTCCAGGGTCAGAAGCATACCAGTGAGCTGAAGCGTTTGTAAATCCATACGCTATGTCCCCAGGTTGAGTTGGAGCACCTCCAATAGGATTGCCGTCAACATCCTCAGCATTTAACCCTGCGTTATATTCAATATTCTCAGGCCAAGTTTCAAGCAAAAATGTAACATCTTCAGTATCATTTGCGGCGATTGTAACATCCCCATCAGTATCACCATCAGCGTGTATATATCCAGTTATATGACCAGCTACACTTTCATCCATCGAGAAATGTCCAGGTGTACCTGCATATGAAAGTTTTCTTACAGGAAAGTAAAAGAGAGTTTCTGCATCAATAGTAAGACTCCCCGCAGAGAGATTATGTATTTTTATATGACATCCTGCGCCCATATCATCGCTATCGAAATATGTCTGCGTACCTATAGAATCATCGTTAGACCCTGTCATTTCAAATTTTAATTCTTCATGATACTCATCTACAGCTATAGTGTCTCCTACATTTATCGTCACAGCTCCATCTGCTATACTCATTGAATCAGCCGTAATCTGTCCGTCTGCAGTAATACTTCCTCCGGCCGCAATATCACCCGTAGAAGTTATATTAGCTACATTATATATATCTCCAGTAATCCACATATCGGCAGCTTTAACACCCCCTGCAAATATATTATTAGCTCGGCTAACAGTAGGCGAATTAGCATCCGCAGAAGACGTTTGAGTATTACTCCAAGTTGAAGTAACTGAAGAAGAATATCCAATTGCGTTTGCCGTTACAGCAATCTCATTGCCACCATCATCACCTAAATCTACAGTAAAAGTTCCATTAACTTCAGTATTCCCTGTTAAAGTTGAAGTACCGTCAATTCTTAAGGTGCCATTAGCAGAGATATTACCTGTTGAAGAGATACTTACGCCATGACCCCCAATCTCATAACCAGCATTACCTACTCCGGAATCTGAGCCAATTTGAACGCTGTTTGCAAAATATGCTGTTGATACAACTGATATGCTACCGTCAGCAAAAATATCACCATCACTCTCTAGAGTAATACCAGTATAGCCATATCCTCCACCTACAGTAGTAGTGCCCCCAATGGTAGCACCACCTGCTGCGGTAATGTCTCCAGTAGCACCTGCAGCCGTAAACTTTGCAACATTATTATTCTTAACAATAAAATTACCACCGGCTACATCAGCATTTAAATTATTTGAATTGATAGTCACTGTTGCGTCACCGCCAGCAGCACTTTGAGATATAGCTGAATCCACGAAAATATAATCATCAGCAGTGTTGGTTGCTATAGGGAGCGTAAGACCTGTCAAATCATCTGTTCCACCACCTCCGCCAGCTAACATAATATTCGCAGGAATAGTTTTACCCCAAACAGGAGTACCTGCAGGGCCTATTTGCAAAGCTTTTCCTAGCATACCTGCATCAGGAGTATCTACATCCGCAGCGACCGCTATTCCAGTATGTGAGCCCGAGGCAATTGAACCAGTACCATCCCAAGTTACATCAGATATATCACTTGTAAGCGTTTTAACAGGATGCGCTAAAGTGTTGTTTGTAAACGTAGCGGCAGTATCTAAATTATTTGATTGTAGTATTTTACGCCATTTTCCGACAGCCATAATTATATTCCTTTATATTTCAGTAATCTTTTCAGTTGTTATAGAATCAATAGTAGTTATACCAGCTGTAAGTTGAGTGTATTTCTGATTTCCAACTGAATAGTTTTTCCTTGCTTCTAATAGTAAATTCTTAGAACCTTTTAACATTAATACATTTTCGCATTTTTTAGCTTTTGCTGCAGTTGCAAACGTATATATATAATCATTACTTATCCAATGAGGGACACTCATATGAGCACCGTTTATAACCCATTTTGATTTTTTAGCCTCAATTCCCCTTCTAATCCCTTTTGGATATTTTTCAGTCCCATATGTTGCTCTTGTTGTAGAGTTCCATGTTATGCCACTTAAAGCAACCCTAGTTATATCAGTTTGATTTCCATCAGCTGCCTCAATAGCCCTATAAGCTTCATCTATAGCATATCTCCATAATTCCTTTGCCCTCAAAGAACCCTTAGGCAAAGTTACAGATAAGTCTGAGGCTTGAGAATCATTAGCCACACGTTCTAAATCTAAAGATATATCCCTTTCTTTATCTGCCATCGTTTTTTTAGTATTAGCTAAAAATGCTGCTTTGTATTTAGACTCCTCATCTGTTAAGGCCGTAGCCCCGTCACTATCATAACCTTTAACTCTAATATGAGTAGTATGAGGCTTTATAGGCCCAACTACACTCTTCTTTGTGCCTAATATCGCTCCAGTCGTAAATTGATAGGCAGAAACATAAGAGGTTTCATTATCAGTAGAATATTCAACCTTTATAATATCGTCTGTTTGGAGGCCTGTCCAGGTTGCCTCAATATAAAATGTAGTTGAATGCAGCGATAATATTGAATTAAGAGGCTTTGGTATATCAAGTCTAACCATTTAATCTGTCCTTATATAAATATTATCATCAGTACTATTAATCGCAAGTCCTTCTCCTTCGATATCACGTAAAGTATCAACAGCTTTCATCCTTAAGGTCCCATCACCATCAACTCCAAAAAGTCTACCATTAGAGTTATCTACAGAAAGAGCTGTGTCTTTAGAATTAGAAGAACTTGTAAAGACAGTAGCTCCAGCTTTATTAAAAGATAGCACTTTTGAGTCACCAGAGTATAATTCTAAATCTTCTTTATTATCATTAAATATAAACCCAAAATCATTTTGAGTCCCTAGATATAAGTATTGATTATCTGGTATTCCATCAATTCCTAGATAATCTAAAGGCTTATCCTGAGTAAAGTTAAATACCTGAGTATTTATTAAATCAGATGTAAAAGAGGAAGTCTTATTTCTATCGTTTACAAAAGCCATTAAAAGTCCTGTTGTTTTATAATTCTAGATGATACGTGTAAAGTACGCCCATGCTTTTTACCTTGCTTTACAACTTGCTCATATTTTGATGTAAAATACATTGCCATCTCAGGGTTTAAATTTCGGGGTTCTTCATAACCCGATGCAATAACTTTATATGCTAAAGCTTCATGGAATTGAGAAGGCACTTCAGAGGAAGAATCTAAGTCTCCTTCAGTATCACCTTTAAATGGAGCTGCTAAAGCAGTACAAAAGACTCTTATGTCTTTATTATCCTCAGTAACAGACTTCCATTCTCCAGAAACCTTTTCAACTAAACCAAGTCGGTCTCTTTCAATATACCATGCGTATTCAGTAGTTACTGCCACTATAATCCTTCCGAATCAATATCTGTTTCAGTTAATTGACCATGTATCCTAGGGATAAGTTTATTATCCACATCTATCCTACGAACCTTAAGAATACTGTTACCTAAGAAATAATATCTCTTATCTTTAACAGTAACATCTCTAAAGGATGCATCAATTATCTCAGTCTTTTGACAGAAATCGTCCTGTGCCCTATTTAAGAGAAGCCTTATTTCCTTTTCTCTCATATGAGGGTGATGCTGTTGAACGAGTTCTATTAATTCTCTTTGCGTCATCTTTGAGCCACCTCAACAAAGCCTTCGTTATATAAACCTTTAACATATTGCAGTTGTTCAGATATCCATTGACGCTCTGTTTGTTTTGAGGTAATTTCATTCTGAATCCTGGAAATCTCACCTTGAAATTTAGTCATTCTAGCTTGATTTTCTGCATTCATTTCTGAAGTAAGTTTATTTAATTCAGCTGAAGCTATAGCTAATTGAGCCTGAGCTCCTGACAATGCAACGCTAGCAAGCTCAGTATCTTCATCTTCCATCATCTTTTCAAAGTCAAAATCTGTATCTTCAGAATTATCATCATTATCCCAATCACTCATATAATTAACAGCCTTTGAAATTGCAGTGTCAACTTTATTCTCAGTTGGAATTAAATCAGTATCAATCGCTGATAATAAATTATTTAGCTCAGTAGTTATTGATGTAACAGTATCTTTATCTAAAAGCTTAGAATACAGTACATTTGATGCAGTATAAAGCACGGGTAAGCGATACATAGAAGCAGGAAAAGATTCAATTGTGCCATTTGTATTATCAACAGTCCCAAAAACGACTACATCAGCAGTAGCAACCTCTTTTTTAACTGTTATATTCTCACCCGTTACATCAGCAGATAAACTGTCTCCAGCTAATCCTGGATATTCAGTAAGACTTGTGTTATAATCAGCACTGTTCCATGGAATATCTATTACAAAACTAGTTAAAGCAGTAGAGTGTATCCTCACTGCATTTGTATGAGGAAAAATACCATCTGCATTAGCAATATATTCTCCACCAGAATCATGAAATATAACATAATCACCTTCAGTAAAGTCATGACTTTCACTAGTTATATACTTTGTCATATTTACACTGTTAACAGCATAACTTTCTATCCCTGTAATACTATAAGAAGTTTCAGCGTCACCAGTAGAAGGGTCAGGAATTACATACAGTTTACTACCTAAAATATAATATACAGGTTCTTTAGCAGTAACATGATATATACTATTCGTATCAACAGCTTTCTTCCGAAGATTAGGATTTATCTCTACACAAAGCTCGTTACCACGTTGAACTCCAAAGACCTTATCATTCGTCAATTCTAATCCAGCCGAAGTTACAGTCTTCTCACCTGTAAAGAGATTTAACTTTTGAGGGTTAATCTTCTCAATACGTGAAATAACATCCTGCACACCATCTTCAAACCATTGTTGATACTTACCAGTATAACTTAAGGCAGTATCTCCAGTATAATATTGTATTTGTGTTATAAATGAAGCCATTTATCTTTCTTTGCAAGGAGGAGGGGGAGTGAGAAAAGAGAAGTGAGAAACCCACCCCCCCGGGATAAAATCCATTAATCCTCTAGCTTTTTATTTAACTATTATCTGCTAATCTTAGTTATCAGCAAATTTAATAATAGCGTGAGTTTCAGGTAATTCAACTTGAAGACCAGCTTCTGTTAAGATTTGGTCTACTCTTGCATCATCACCAGGTGATTGAACGTTAGTCTCAATATATGTGTCACGAGAAATACCATTGCCAACAAGTGGGCGATATTTCACATTAGCCATATCTATTAATACCATCATATCAGCATAAGGGCCTCTAAATAATGGCTCTTGAACCATTGTGAAACCACCGAATACAGTATCAACTTGAGCTACTTTATGTCCAAACTTACCATCTTTATAATTTACATCAACAGTAAATGGCTGGTTAGCTGCACCTATTGTGCTATTTACAAAACCAGAATTCATTTTATTGAAGTAACTTATAACACTTCTTGAAGCAAGGCATAATTTATTACCACTATTACCTGATTCAGGAGCATAGAAGTCTTCCATAATCTCTAACAATCCATCATATTTTTCTTTATGACCAGCAGGCGCTGTTCCTGACATAGAGTAATTATATACTTTACCATAACGCTCAGTATAAGGTACAATACCCCAAGATGTTCTATAATCAGCATTCTGAGCACCACCTACACCAAAAAGCATACCTCTCTCAATATCCATCTTATGTTCCATCAGTTTTTCTTTCCAAACACGTTGCCATTCGTTAGCTATACCTCTGTAACGAGTTGCCTGTGCTGTACCAGACATAACTGGAGAAGCAGTTTTGAATATTTGACAGTGACCTTCACGTGCATAAAGTTCATCTGCCCAGCCTTGTGGAAAGCTAGTTCCCTCTTGGAATGCTGAACCAATAACTTCACCTGGGCACTCTGTTGCTACCAATAAAAGCTTTGAATCATCAGCTAAAACCTGCTCTTTACCACTAGCTTGAGCTGCTGAAATAAACTTTAATGTTGGTTTTGCAACTGCTGAAGTACCAGTAGCTATACTAGCAACTCTGAAATGCGCTACAATAGGAGAATCATTTGCGTTATCTCCATCTCCTGCAGAGTCATATTGACATTTAATAGCAACCATTTGGTTTACTACTAAAAACTCAGGAGCTACAGGTGTATCTACAGTGTTCCCATATTTGTCATACTTACAGTCAACATCAATTTCAAAATCCGCAACTGTACCACTTGCTGCTGCTGCTGAAGAAACTGTAGTAGCTACATCAAAGTTACGTCTTTGCCATTGATGACGCTGTTCCATGAATTTGAAAGTCGGGTCATCGGTTGATTGTTTTGCTACCTTTGAAAGGTACACAAACCAAGGTGTTTGTTCAGGAGCTAGAGATGCTACTCTGTCTCCAAAATTATACAGGCGTCTTGTGCTGTCTATTGAGGATATCCCCGCATCAGAAGCAGTTATGCCTGGTGTTTTACTCCAAAAATTAGTTGTTGCCATTGTTTAAACCTCCACGTTTAAAAATAATTTTTATTTTTGTGGTCATTAATCATAGCGTTCATCATTTGGTCTTCTATAGTACCCGTTTCCTGTCCACTCTGCCCAGTAACAACTCCCATAGGAGAAGGTATCTGTTGTGCTGCCTGTGTTTGCTGGAAAGCTGGAGAAGGAGTTGGTGTTTGTTGATTAGGGGCTATTCCCTGGCCAGTTTCAAGCTGAAATAACTTCCATAAGTTATCCATTGTAACTGATTTAGGGTCGGAATATCGTGCAACAAATTCCTGTGCCTGTTCATCATTAGCACCAAAATTACCTTTAATATAGTCAATCGCTTCAGACTGTTGCTGACGATATTGCTGCTGTTGAGCTGCTTTCTTCATCTGCTCCTGCTGTTGATTTTGTATAGATTCCATACTTTCTTGCATTTTGGCAACGTTGTACTGAGTGTACAAACGGTTGTATTCATCCATATTTTCACGCCATGTTTCGACCTGATTAACATACTCAGCAGACCGACTATTAGGGTCAGTCATTGCTTCGTCTCTACTGAAACCATGAGGTGTTCTTGGTTTCTGAGGAGGTTCCGGGAACTTTTCTTCCTGCGCAGTATTGTCTTGTTTCGGAGCTTGAATATTGTGACTCAATTGATTTTGAAGCACTTGGTTCTGCTCATGTAAACGGTCAATCTCATTCTGCCTCTTATCAGCTTGTGATTGCCAATACTGAAAACGACGTTCGTCATTGTCTGCAGTCGGGGTATCCACAGGCTGTGGAGGTTGACCTCCCTGTGGAGCCTCTTGCTCGTTAACAGTTTCTACTGGTGTTCCTTCACCCATATTTGTGAATATTTCTTCAAACGACTGAGGTCCAGTAGGCTCAGGAGCCTGTTCTGGAGTATTCTGTACTTGTTCTGAGTTATCCATCATTTCTTACCTTTTTTTGACGAGCTCTTTTTAGAGGTATCATCTTTCATCTTACTTTGTATTTCTCTCTTAACTTCATCCTTAACTAAATCTAGGATATCGCCAAGACGTTGCTCGAATAGTCCTGAAGCTGCTGAAGATTTATTCTCAAGCTTATCTAACTTGCCTTTGAACTTCTCAGTTTCAACTTTCTTACGAAGGTTGACTGCTTCCCTATCCCTCGATTGCAAATCTCCTGAAAGTTTCTTATTTTCATCTTGTAATTGCTGCAGCTGCTGTTGCAACTGGGTAATCATGTCGATACGTTCTAAGACTCCTTCCATGTCGAAGACTTCTGTCTTTTTCAAGACTTCGTTTCTGTCGATTATGCCATTCTTGTAAGCATCCATGTAGAGCTCTAACTCTGCATATCTGTTACTAGGCATGGTTGACCCAGAAACGGCTATAACATCATACTTACCTACCGTGATGTCATGAAAAACGGAGATTTCCCCGCTTTTATCGTCAACTAACTTCTTATTTATAGTATACTCAGTCAAAGAGTTATTTGGATTTACAATCCTAAATACTTTTTCCACTTGATACAGTTGTTGCATCATTGGTATAGCTATTTGAGCCATACGAGTTAGTCCTGCTTCAATATCCATCTGTTTTGAACGTATTTTTCTCTGTCCAAATTCGTCAATAGATACTGTAGCTTTGTATGTTTGCGGAGCTGCCTGCGAATTTCCCATCATTAATTCGTACAAACCTAGTTGATGGTCGATATCGCTTTTGGCAGTCTGCTCATTCGCGTAAAGTTCGTTAGGTAGCGGAACTGGTTGAGCTATTACTGGCTGTCCTTCTGAGAAATCCACAGGTATAGCGACTCCGGGTTGGGCCCATTTCTCTTCGAACTCCCTCATATCTACGCTACCTTCAGGCACCATTATCTTCATATTTGTAGAAGTTGTAGCATGTGCTATTATTAAACTTCTTGTTTTATTAATATATTCTTGTATCCCCTTAACCATCCTTACATCAGAAACAGGGTAAGGTGTCCTAGTATGCAGATTACAGAAAAATACTATAGGATACTTATCAGTAGGAAGAATACGGGAATAGAGCTTCTTGTTGCCCATAATAACACATTGTTTAACTCTTTCAACGGATACTTCCACTGTTTGTATGAAACCATATTCCTCAAGCTGACCATACGATACAGGTAAAAGAGTTTCGCCTTGTTGCTGTATTTGCGCCGCAACCTGCTCATCAACGATAGGTTGGTCGCCATAAATCCACGCTGGCTGCGCAATATAAGCTTCGTATTCTTCCTTCTCTAATAAGTGTTCCTTACCGGAAAAAACTTCAAATACTCTATACTTAATAACTCTTACTTTGTAAAATCGTTCGTATCCTCTTAAGTACTCATCATCTGGCTGTAGCTCTTCTTCGGGAAACTTAAGCCCTATTGAGTCTGTTCTACCTGTAGATGGCATATCAGTGTAACTATCACCCTCAGCGTTCTTAATAGCTGATTTATACATTGGGTATAACTTCTCAGCTTGTGATTTAGAAAAAAGCCTTGAAATTATTATATTATCTGCATCATCAAAGAATCTATCACGCGTATTTGGGTCAACATAAACATCAAGGGGGTCTATAGATTTCAGGCAAACCTCACCTTTACCCATATCTTTTAATGGGTCTTGGTAAACCTGCATACATCCCAATCCTGTAACGTAATAATCGTCAACAGTAGTACGTAATTGAGTTTCGCCATCCGAGATTTGCCACATATATTCAAGCATTGCATTGAAGACTTGTGCTATTTTATTATCACTATCCTCTCGTGCAGACACTCTAAATGATGGTCTTTTTGAAGTTAACATGGCTTTAGCAGACTCAACTGCAGGGTGAATCCTATTAACTACTATAGGAGCTTGACCTCTAGCCTTTAAAGTTTCTTCTTGCTCGGTTTTCCATTGCTTTCCTAGTCTAAACTCTTTGTCTTCCTGAGCATGTTCTGCCCATTCGGACCTAGAATTTGAATACTGTCGCCATAGACGTTGCGTTTCGTCTACTATGCTCTCTTTTGAGCCTGAATTACCGGAATTTCCGTAATTTTCCATAGATGTAAATTTCCTACTTAGAGTGTCATCCAATCAATAAAAGATTTAGAAAAACTTTTTTTATCTGTATTTCCTTCCAAATCCTTCACTTTACATGGTTTAGCATTTTCCAATGCCATCCATACTGCATCCATTATATCATCGTGCCTTCCACGAGGGTAAGATAAGAACTCAGCTTGAGCTATATCATCCCTAGGTCTAAAATAAAATTGTTTCTTAGCGAAAACTGGTACCATAGAAATTAATCTCTCTGATTTTCTATTCCTAGGCTTAAAACCCTTTTCTAATCCCGGAATAAATAGGTTCTCTTCAAACATTTTCTTTCTAACAGCCTGTCTTAACGCTTCCTGATAAGCAACTGTCTCTATTTTCATTCTCTTTGGGCGGTATTTCTTAAATATCTCTATAATTTTATCTGGTTGCTCCGAAGGATTAAGGTGGGCTCTAAATAAATCTACAATATATACATTATCCTCATTATCTTTACCCATAGTAGCAATAACAAAAAAGTCACTTCCAGGTCTTAATGAACTAGCTGGGTCAATACCACAATATGTCTCAATAGGAACTACCTTCTTCTCATCACCTATATTCCTGACTAGACAATTCTGCCCCTCTATCCTCTCAAAGTCATAATGATGTAACTGAATCCACTTATCTTTAAAAGGAGCGTCATCCGGAGCCTGAGCTATGTTCATATACTCTTGATAAAAGCCAGTCAAGTTCCCTATACTCTCATACTCCTTCTTTATCTCTTCAATACGCTCGTTAGGGAACTTTTCCGGCCAAAGTGGCGTTCCATCCTGTTTTCTTATAGAAAACCATAAAACATGCCATATAGGAGAATCTTTAGCCCAATATAAAAAACAATCCTCAGAAATCACTGTCCCTATCATTAATATACGCCCGTCATCAGCTAATGAAGGAATAACAGCTTCTGTCATCCACTTTCGGTTCTTTGCCCTAGCTTCTGCAGTCGCTGCATTAAGTTCCGACTCAAAATCGTCAACGATGATAGTGGTCGGTCTAGTATCACCAGTAATAAAACCCCTAACGCGCTGCCCAGTGCCAACAGCAACAATCCTAGAGTTGTTAGCAAGAATAATATCAGTGTTAGTCCACCTACTAGCAGTATTTGGACCCAAATCACCAAATAACTCCCTAAATTCTTCAGTATGTGTAAGATGATATTTGATTCTCGAGAGGAAGTTGATACTTTGTGATTGGGACTCTGATATGATGACAATGAATACCTCCTCATTACTTTTCTTAAAAGCTATTTGGTGCATGGGAAGAATAAGACTAAAGACAGTAGATTTGGCCGTTCCACGCGGAGCTGCCCCTAAAACACGCCTTTTCTTCCCATCCATGAGAGCCAAGTAGAGCTCATGGTGGAACGCAGGTGAGGTTTTACGGATAGCTGTCGGAAAACAGACCTTAGCAAATAAGGCCATATTCCGATAAAGTTTCTCTAGAGCCTGTCTTTTAGCGTATTCTTTTTCGTAGTTACTCATCTACGGGCTTGACAGAAACTTCTTTTAGCTTTAATCCTTCCTCAGCAGTTCCAATAGAGTCAATTAAGTTCTTAGTTCTGTAAACCTCAAGCTGTTTAGTGTCAACCTGAGTGTCTTTCTCTTTCATCCCGTACAAATCCTGCAGATTATCAACAGCTTTCATAAGATTAGTCACATCTTTCTTCGTTTTAGCCATCTCAATAGTATCTTTTAACAACTCCATTGCATAATCTTCAGTAAAACCATGCTTACTTAATAGTTTAGCGTGTTCTTTCTTCACATTTTCCTTAAAAAACTTAGTTTTCATTGATGTACTAACACTAAAGTACCTCTGTTTACTTAAATTCTCGCCATAAACAGTCTCAATAGACTTTCGTTTACTACGAACAATAGCAAAAACTTTAGCCAGAAGCTTCATTCTTGGGCTATCACAGCGTACTTGAGTATCAGATTTCCCAGAGAGCGTTGTGTTACTCTCACGACCCTCTGCATTAAATTTACCACCTTTGGACTTATTTAAAAAAGTATAGCCCCATGGTGTCCTTATGAAGTCTTTAGTGAGAGATGCCTTTGTAATATACGTCTTTCTCTTTATAACCTGACCTACATACCCATCGTCAGATAACGCCCATTGTCCTATCTGGGCTTTTTTCCAATCAATATACTTAATTCCCTCTTTATCTGCTTCACTCTTAGTATATACTCTATAATTAACTCTACCAGTGGGATGATTAATCGATATTATTTTCATTATTCCTCCTTTGCAGCTAGGGTTGGACTCGAACCAACATAAGGAGTAATCCTTGCTACCTAAACAGGGTAGTGTGTCTGCCTATTCCACCACCTAGCTACTAAATCTAAGCTTTTACGGCATCAAATAGACCACTAAGCTCCATAGCCCTCGCCATACGACCAACTCCTATACCACCTCCTACCCTAGGTATAAACGGAAGTGATAGAAATTCGTCTAATTCTGCACGTACTCGCTCCTTACCGAAGTGTTCTTCAAGTATAGCAGCGTAACCACCGTCAGCTAAGGTATAAAAGCGCTCAAGCATATCATTTGGGTCACAAGACCTCTCGGCTGACCCTATAGTCTCCTGCCCATGCATGATAACATCCACCTTATTGTAAAGGTCAGGATTCTCTTTATTACGTTTCATGTTCCAGAAAGGCTCAGAACGATAAGGAAAGTGGTGTAAAAAGGCAATATGACTCCCATCCTTATACATCTGCTCCTCAGTTTCAGCTTCTATAGTATCTTTTTTATACTTCGTACAAGCTTCCTCATAAGATATCTGAGAAAAACCCTTGAATCCCATGTACGCTAAAAGCTTCTTCTCTAGTAAAATTAAATCAGAAAAATTTTCAGAAGTCGTCTCGAACTCAAACATGGGGAATACCTTCTGATGACGGCCTTCTATAGGATTAGGTTCGTTACGAAAGCTCGTAGAAACGCAAAATACACCCTCTACTTCAGGGTTTTTAAGCAGTTCATACTCCAACTGCATCTGGCCCGTCTGAGGTAGGCTGTACGATGTACCATCAAAACTGAACTTGGTTAGTGTTTTTGGGTCCTCACAAGCACTTAAGATAGTTAATCTACTCTGTGCTGGGACCTCTACGAAGTTAAGCATGTCTTGGAAAAACATACGCATACGCTTAACTGCCTCATTGTACGCAAAAATATCCTTCAAATGTGTAATCTCCTTGGTTATTGTGTTGTGATTTTCTCTTAAACCCCCCCTCCCCCCTAGAGTACGTTACGTAACCTAGGTTAAGTACAGTACAGCTTAGTACTGCTTACTTACGTAGTAAAGTTAAGTAAGTAACGTACAAACGTACAAACGTTTAATACGTAAGTATCGTAAGTTACGTAGGCCACTGGGCGTATGAGACCCCCCTGTTTTTGAGGGAAAAGTATGTGCGACCCCTAAAGTGATACTTTAACTACATATATAAAAAAATATTCGCAGAATGGGAGTGTTCGATATACCGTGCACCGTCCCCCATCATTTTCACGCCCGTGGGGTGCCTCGGCCGTTGAAAATCGATGTTTCCCGTTGTGCACCTCTTCAACCCCTGTTATTCTTGACATCTATTGCATGCATATCGCATGTAATAGCGCTGTCGCAAACCTATAACACGTAAAGGAGTTACTAATGTCTAACGTAATTAAACTATTATTTAAATCGATTAAGAATGCTAACTTGCGCGATAAAAGAGTTGATGGTACTTGGTATGATGTGATAGACCAAGCCACGGATAAAACGATTCCCAATCCTGAAAGGATTGAGCTTTGCCTTGATGGACATATTACTGATGCTGCATCCATCAAGAAACTTGCAAAGCTTTCAACCGACACTCTAATGAAGATTGATAAATCCATATGTAAAGTACATGGTTATCAATCTCGCCTAGCTATGCCTGATTCGGTTGAACCATCAACTTTGTGGACAGCTACAGAGGTTAACGGCTCTCACATCCGTCATAAGACGTGGCCTAAAGACGACACCGAGGTTACATACGTAACATTCGTATCGTCATTACCTAAACCACCTAAACCACCTGTAGAGGTCGCGATATAACGTGCGACAACTACGTTCTTGGTAACGTGCATTACGCTTGGTATGGTCGGAGTATTCACTCCGGCCGTCCAAGCGATTTTATAGCAATCTCATTGTGGTTTCGCAAGCGAAACGTTTGATACTCTACCATCTTAGGTTGCACTCCTTATTTAGAATCTTATATAAAATAACGCTAATAATTCAGCAAAATGGAGGGAAAATGAAACGAAGAGTAATGGAAAATATAGATGGCAAAGAGGTTATTAAGTATATAGATATACCTGATAACGCTGAACGTGTAGATATCTTTAAAGATTATTGTGTTGTAGCTAGAACATTAGTATGTAATGATGGAGTTGTTGGTTTAAATGGTTGGCAATACCTTTTAAATGATAAGGAAGAAGAAATGGAGTTTGAAAGTGTTAAGCAAGCTAAAGAGTATTTAATTAATGCTGGCGAAACAGAAGAATGGATAGATGAATGGGTAGAATATAAACTTATAAGGAGTAAACGTGAGAAATCATAAAAAGAAGAGTAATAATCAAAACCAACGTGATAAGAGAGCTCAAAAGATAGCTCGTAGAGTTATAGATAAGATTAGGGATAAAACTAGTATAAACTATACTCTTGACGAACTAAACCCACCTATTGAGCCTATAAAAGTATCTTCTAGTCAATTAAACACTGAAGTAAGAGCTGATAAAGAAATTGTTCTTAGTAATTCAAAGGAAGATAAGGGTGGATGGTTACGCAATTCAATGTTAGGGAAGATATGGAAAAAGTAATCACATCATTCTTAATGGTATTAATGCTGTTCTTGGCATTAATCTCTTGTATGCTTTATGCTTATTCAGCGGAATGGTTTAAAGCTTACTTTATGTTGGGGATACTTGCGCTTGTAAGTATTTTAAATTACCACTATTTTCAAGATAAGTGGTGAGTAAAGGCACGGCGATAGCATGATATAAGTATCAATTAAACAGATTGGTTGATACGTATGGGGATGATACGCACACTATCAGAGGTCGTGCCTTTCGGTTATGATTGTCCGTAACAATCAGACATAGGATGGACAAGTGTGGTTCTTAAAGGATTACACATCTATTCGTATTCTACAAGGTAGGGGGATGGCTCTCCTTCCCCCTGCCGAATCTTACGTTAGCTTGTACGTAGGACCCTTCAGTCTGAGGTGCTTTTTTCACTGAGATGACTGTCGTATAGCCAAACCGTAACACTGGGGAGATGAATCTAATCACACTTGTAACAAGCAAAAATTCCCTTGCTTGAATAAGCATACCCGGACCAAGGGTCTAACGATATTTGGTGTGGCAAGGGATAAACTTGAGAGAGGCTACAGAGAGCAATGCTATCGACTTTGCTGGGGGGCAAAGAGTAGTCTCTCTCTCTTAAACCTCGAGGGTCATATACCTCATCATAGCAATGTAATACCCGCACTTACCGTATGGCCCTCACTTATTTTAGATTTTATTAATAAAAACGGAGAGAAAATGAACGTAGATAGACATTTAAATAATATTGGTATTGTAATAAGCAATAACAATAAAGAGATATCAAGATTACATGATGTAATTGAGATATATCGTAATGTAGTTAAAAAAGACGAGGAAAATGGAAAACTTAACAACCCTTTTAAGCATGCTCCTTTATGTAGATTGAATACTTTAATACATCAATTTGCTATGCTTAAAGGTATAAACCATGACCTTAAAAAAGAAAGAAAGAGAATAGTTAATGATAAGAAAAATATACAATATGCTTTGGGGTTATAAAGGTAAGGTATTCAGTCTTTATTACTCAGTAAGTGGCTTACATAAACGTGTATTTGCAGTAAGCAAAAATATCAATGAACGTCTTAATGAAATTGAAGATGACATTGCTCTGTTAAAAACTCATGCATATCGAACTGAAAACGATTATAAGAAATGGTTAGGTAATCTTACTTCATCTATAGGAGGATTTAGAGAGGTGTATGAGAAAAATGACGCATATAATGTTAGAAGAAATGGTCAATTAGGAGATTGGCTTGAGAATGTTACTAATCTTCTTGTTCAATTCAACGAACAAATGACTGCAATTTCTAAAAAAGTAGAAATAAAGGACGTTAAAAAAGATATTGCTGTAAAGACTCTAAGTAATTAGGGTAAGCAAGAACCAAAAGAGAGAAAAGGCAGGCTAATACCTGTCTTTTTCTTTCTTGTTATAACTGTAGTTAAAATAACGGAGGTAAAATGGAACTGTTGACAGTAAAGATTGCTGATTTCATCACTTTGAAAACCCAACCACCGATGAGATGCAATGACAATGTAAAGATGAGACATTTATCAGAAAATATTGCTAAAAATGGACTTTTAAGTCCTGTTGTAATAGCTTCAGATGGTGTTCTTATTGATGGGCATAGAAGAGTTAAAGCTTGTAAGGCTTTAGGTATGAAAGAATTACCCGCTATCAAGCATAACTCTAATTCAGCTCAATATAAAGACGCTTATTTTGTAGCTGCAGCTCAAGATACCATGCAAATAAATAGTAATCAGTTTTTATGGCGTTATATGAAAAAAGCTGAGATACCTGACTATGTTTTAACGAGAATTAAGTTACTCGAAGAATGGTTAGGTAAAAAATGGGCTAATGAGATAGCTTTCCCTACTATATTGGAAAGAGGACATAGCCCAAGTACTTATCAGTTTGCTATGGGACAGTATCGAAACGCAACACATAAGCGTAGTAATTATTGCATGAGGAAATTCTTTAATTATTGTTTTAATGTAGAATCACCTTATATGATAAAAGCTGCGATTCAATCAGGAGTTGATGCGAAGTATTTAATTAATTGTGTCAATAAATCAAAACCTTTAAACCCTAAATACGGAGATAAATAATGAGTGAAGAAGTAAAGGTAACTGCTTATTGGTCAGGCCATAATAATGGTAGAGCGACCGAAGTAGAAGGTGTTATCAGAGTTAGTGATGTTTTAGAAAAGTTAGGAGTTCCTGCGGGAACATCTAATTACACTTACGCTGTTAATAGCGAGAGTGCAAAAATCAATGATATACTCAGAGATGGAGATATCGTTGGTGTTTCTAAATCTCAAAATAAATCTGGGCGAAAATAAGCTAAATTCGCGAATAAAGTGCCTCAGTTGGTTTACAATTGATTCACTGGGGCACTTATTATTTAATAAAAAGGAAAGAAAACGATGTTAAAAGAAAAGTACAGTAAAAGTAAAAAACATTTGATAAACTTCTTAAGTCATATAAGCGGACGTAATCTTGATTTGATGACTGATGTTCCTTTTGATAAAAGAATAGTTTCATTTGTTAAGGAGCATATAGATACTCATTTGATAGTAAATCTTAAATATGTAATGAATTTAAATATACATATTCTTCCTATTTTAGAGTCTTCTAAAGATTTTGAAACAGTTGAACTCAAAACGAATATCGAAAAACATTTAGTAGAGTCAGCAAAAATAAAGACTTATAATATAAAAGGAGAAAATGGCGATTCAAAAGTTATTCTTTTATGTTATTGGCCAAGAGAACTTGCTGAAACAGCTAATATAACTGAAAGACTTTCATGTTCTATGGCGTTATATCTTAGAAATAGTGATGAAATTATTCAGTCAGCCGAATTGTTTCATAAACATTTTAATTATGATGTAATTCATGATGCATATTTAATAGGTTCTAAAACTAAAATTGTAAAGTTACTTGATGAGGCCTTTGGAGAAGAAGGTAATCCATCTCGTTGGGAAAATAAAGTATCAAATCCAATTAAAAGTAGACATGTTTATGTTAAAGATAAAGAAGAGGCTGTTATTTTAGATAAAGAGGAATTTCCTGATACTCGTACTAGTTTATTATTTAAAATACCTGCTCAAGATATAAGATATCGTAAAAATGGTGGATTTGAGAAAATACGATTAAATGATTATTTTATATCATGGAATAGTAATAACGCTTTTTTAATATATGAGATTACTAGAAATTATAATAACGAACTAATAATGGTTCCTGCTGTACATCCACATATTCAAAATGGTAGCTATTGTGCTGGAGGATGGAGTCAGGAATGGTTAAATAATTCTAGGAAAGGAAGAGCTTATGCAGTTGCCGCTGGATTTGCACAATTCTTAAGACGTTATAATTCAGGTTCTCCTTATAATGCTGCTCATAAATTTAGATTAGATTATTCAAAGAATTATGAAGAGCATAAAATTGAGGAAATAGGAAGTTCATTAAAATCAATTAATACGTCAGTATCAACCTTAAAATATACCTTTAATGACACAAGAGAGGCTATTGATTTCAGAAAGTTTGGAAATGATAGAGAAGAACTTATGAAAGCTTGTATTGAGTCTAATGTTGAAATAAATAAAGCTATGTTTTACTATACGTTGATATCCAACATTCAACTATTAAAACGTAAGCAAATAACTAGAAAGTTTACAATTGCTCTTGGTGAATGGTTTGTAGATAAAATACCTAATACTATAGGTGCAATACCTATTACAGTTTCAAATGAAAAAGGTGAAATAAAAACAATTGGATATAGAGTATCTCATATCAAAGCTATGACTATCTTCATGGAAATGATTAGTAAGGCTTTTAGTAATTTCAGGCAGAACAATCTAACTCCAGCTGGTTTAGGAATTTATGAAAATAAGGCTGTAGAAAATCTCAAAGAAATGCTAAAAGAATATTATCCAAAAGTTCATTTTAGAGTAGAACGACTTGTTAGTGAATTAATAAGAGCTGGAAAAATCCTTAAAGGAGATGAAGTAAAAATAGAAGATGTGATTAAATTATGCAAAACACGTAGAAGTGATATCAGTATAACTAAATCATTATTGTCAAATAATACTTCTTTAATAAAAGAGTCTAAATTAAAATCGTTATCTAAAGAAACAGTTAAATGCTTCAAAATAATAGATTTATATATGAGACGTTCATTGTTAAAGAATGCTAAAAAGTCAATTAAAATAGAAAGGAAAGTAATAAATGAAATTAATAATATCAGATTCAATGATGTTAAAAGTCAAATATTTGCTGCAGAAGTTCCCTGTTAAAGAATGGAGTGGACCAGCATTTTATAACTTTATTGAGAAGAAAACACCTAAGGGAATTGAGAGGTTCTTTGAATTGGTTTATTTTAAACCTATTGACTTAGGAGGCAAAGCAGATACAGAGTTCTCTGGTGAAGAATTAAACAAAGCAATACCAGGTATATGGAAAGCTTATCCTGAAACTAAAAAATGTTTACAAGGATTAATTCATTCACATAACAGTATGGGAGCATATCATAGCGGAACAGATGTTAATCAAATGGAAGAGGCTATGGAAGATATAAATTATAAGAATGGAGAAGATAATTTTTATCCATCCCTTGTTGTTTCTTCAATGCATTCTAAAGAGTTCGCTTTTGCTGTAGCATACAGAGACCAGTATAACACTCTACATGTTATTGAGAAATTGCCTGTTTTAATTCCAAGTCAAAAGATTAAGAAAAATGCTGAATGGGATAAAGAAGTTAAATATATTGTAGAACAAGCTAAAAAGAAACCTCAAGCAAGATATACAGCGAGTAACTATAATTCTAAACAAATGGGATTACTAGCTGCTGATTGGCATTTTAATAGAAATACCAATACTTACACAACTAAAACTCCTTTAACTATATATCAAACAAAGCAAAGTCTAAAAGACCTTACAATACCTGATATAAAGATTCTATCTAGAGATGGGATGACCACTGAAAAGTATTTAAGGAGAATCTTGACTAAAGGAATGTGTACAACTGAAGAAGAACTTGAAATATTCGAAAAAGTCATTGATACAGTTATAGAAGAAGAATCTATACCTGAAGATATTACTAATGAATTATGGACAGAAGCTTCTAATTATGCTGGAGGAGTTGAAGATAGTGATATTCCATGGGAGGGTCCTATATGTTAGGTCGCTTTGAAAGGAATAAAGACCTTATTGACCAAAATCAGTTAAAAGATGTTTCTGTTATTGGTTGTGGAGGTATAGGTTCAGCTTTAGCTGTTCAGATGGGTATTATGGGATGGGAAAGAGTTATGTTCTGGGATGATGATATGCTTGAAGAGCACAATTTATCTACAACTACCTATCCTGCTGAACATTTAGGCAATTCTAAGTCAAATGCAGCCTTAAATATGCTACAATTGTTTGGAACTAGACAGCAAATGGACACTTCACGTGCTTATTTAGCTAAATTAGAGCCTAATACATCTCAAACAATAACCAAAAACGTATTTGTATGTACAGATTCTATGATTTCACGTAGAGACACTTACGATAAATGGTGTAGCAATAAAGATAGAGGTTTCTTTGTTGATATGCGTATGGGAGCTCTTTCGGTCAACGTTTCAACAGCAACGAAAGAAAACGATGATTATATGGGTACTTGGTATGATGATACAGAAGTAGAAGATGAGCCATGTACAGCAAAACACACGATATTTTGTGCTCAATTTGCTGCAAGTTTAGGCATGACTCAGGCCTTTTCTGTCTTGAGAAAAATACCTTATTATTCGTATATTACGTATAGCTTATCACCGTCAAAATTAGATGCTTGGCACGATAAGTTAATACTTCCTAAATAAGTAACTAAACCTATAGCCGGGGGCTTTGCTGTCTCCGGCTTAAATTTCTAAAAAGGAGAAATGCGTTGAAAATAGAAGTTCAGAAGATAAAAAATGATTGGAATATCATACCTGGAGGACTGACTTGGTTTATGATTGGACAACCTAAATCTGGTAAATCTACAGCTGCTTCGAAATGGAGCGAAAAAGGTTCAGATGGAGTACTTATACTCGATACTGACCTTGGAGCTGATTTCGTAGAAGATGCTAATGTTTTACCAATTGTTTCACTTGGTGTCCCAAAAAGACCAAAACTTCAAAATGGTAAAGAGATTATGAAAGATGGTCGTTTAGTAGAAGAAGTTATACCCCCCAATGAAAGAGGATATAACTTTAGAACAGGAAAGAACAAAGGTAAGCCTATGTCTGTATATTCTTTAGCTGAGGCTTTAAGTTGGCTAAGGAATAATTGGGATAAAACAGGCTACGATACGATAGTTTTGGACACTGTAACTGAAGTAAATAAGTGGATTGAAGAAATCGTCAAAAGTGAGTTAGAGATAAGAGTGATGGGAGAAGGCGAATGGGGTACAGACTGGGGCATGGCTAGACGTAAAAATCTAGATATAATAGTTAGGCTTCAGAAATTTATGAAAAAAGTCGGAGGAAATCTCATCTTAATAGGACATTCAAAGATGACAAGCATGGTCGATGGAAAAGCTCAATTGTCACCTGAATTACCCGGTGGTTTAACTAGAGCTTTGACAGCAAAAGCAGACGTAATAGGTTACGTAACAGGAGATAAAGCAACAGATGAGTACACTATATCGTTTAAGTCCTACGATGAAAGGACTATCGGCTCTAGGTTAGAACCTTTAGCACAAAAAGAACTACCGCTTGATTATAAAGCAGTAGTTAATGAAATGAAAAAATACGAAAAAGAAAAAAAGGAGGTAAAGTCTAAATGAGTGGAATACTTAGACCTACAAATGATTCACCTGTAGTTGGCTCAAGTTTCTTGGGATTTCAAGAGGCTTCAATTCTCAGTGTAACTGACAGAACAGCTAACTTTGATTGGGCAGACGTTTATATTGATGTACCATTGGCTACTGCTAATAGTAATTATTCAACAACACTTAGAATAAAAGGTTCATTTAAGCGTAATCAGGATAATTCTGTAATAGCAAATAGTAAACTAGTTAAAGATATCTATGCTTTATTTGATGCTATTGGATATACAGGCGGAATAGATAAAGATGGAAACTTCTGTGATAATACTGGGAAAAGAATAAACATTGAAGAGGAATTATCTACTTTTGCTTCAAATAAAGAGGCATCAGATAAAGACCATAATTATAATCTCTATGTTTATGTTTATAAAGAATGGAATCAGAAACGTAAGAAAGGTTATACAGTAGTTCAGAATTACGTACAACCAAACACAGCCGATGGCAGGGCTAAAGTAGAAGAAAGGATTGATTATCTTCGTAGTAATGGTTATTTAAGAGAGGCTACCGAAGAACAGCTTAATATATCTAAAAATGGCACACCAAAACAGATGACAACTGAAAATGCCTTAGATGATATTAGCGATGAGAATATGTCTTGGCTACAGTAAAGTTTGATTGGATTGAACTAGCACTGGGTACTCCATCTAACCGTGGGGTACCCGAGTGTAAATCAAACTTACTTAGTTATATTAAAAAGGCAAATAACGGTGGTTTTCCTAATGGCTTTGATTTGTATAGGAGTATGTATCTTTATCCTAAAGATGCTATTCCTGATGTTAAGAAATTTAAACCAAAAGATTATTTTGGAGTAAGAGATATTGATTGGATTATCCTTGATGTTGATAAAGGAAGAAATTCAGATGAATATACTTACGATAAAGTAATTGCATTACTTGACACACTTACATCTCTAGGCCTAACTGAAGATAATTGGTTAATATATTTTAGTGGTACTGGGTATAATATACATGTGCCTAATACTGCGTTCGGATTTAAACCTTCTACACACCTGCCAGTAGAGGTTAAGGATACTTTGGATAAGCTTTTTGGTCAACTTATAGATACTACAATATTTGGTCATGTATCATTATATAGAGTCCCTCTAACAAGAAACCACAAAAGTAATTTATATAAAGTTCCAATTCTAACTAAAGAATTTAAGCGTATGAACATATCTCACATAAAAGATTACGCCAAAAGTCTTAGCAATGTTGATTTGAGTGCAATTGTAACTCCAGTTGGCGATTTAGAATTGAACGGACATATCGTAGAAAGAAGAACAAAACCTGTAGCTAAAGTTCAATATCATGCAAGAGTAACTGAACCTTTGCAAGAGGCTACATGTGTACAGAAAATATATAATCGTGGACCACAGCAAGGAAATAGACATCATTCATTATTAAGGATGGCATCTCATTACAGACGTAAAGGGTTACCATCTACAGCAGCCAAAGCAGCATTACTTGATTGGAATAATGGCGAGCTTAATGAGGCTGATGTAAATAAAACAGTAGAGGGTGTTTATAATCGTGGATATCAATTTGGATGTCAAGATAAACTTCTTGCTGAACTTTGCGACCCTATATGTAAATACTATAAAGATAAATCATACTTAAGTACAATAAAGAATGTTGATGAAATGCAACTAGAACTAGAGAAATATGCTACTACTGATTTCTCTGGAAAAACTCTACATTTGGGAGCTATGCTTGGATTAAGTTCAGGTTTGAATGTATATCCAGGTGAATTAGTCTCTATTTATGGGCCTACTGGTTGTAATAAGACTACTTTTGCTCAGAATATCGCATTAGGATATTGTATGGCTACAGATAGCATAATAGAAAGATTTCAAATGGACACTTTATTCTTATCTTTAGAATTAAGTGCTGCAGAGATGCATAAAAGAAATCTATCTATAGTTTCTGGAGAATCACCACATAATATTCTTCGTGATATAGCTGGCAATAAAGTTTTGTTTGCAAAACATAAACATCAATTGACTCACATGAAAGTAAGCACATTATCTCTTTCAATAGAAAGCGTGATTGAGAATGTAATGCGATTTAAACCAAAATTATTAGTAATAGATTATTTAGACCTTGTAAAGTCATCTAGGCGTGGAGAATATGAACGTTTAAATGATATTTGTCATAAATTAAGAAATCTAGCTACCAATCAAGGTATTATTGTAATACAATTAGCTCAAATATCACGTAGTGCAGGAAGAGATGAATCTGGAAAAGTAAGAGACTTGAATGTAAATTCAGGTAAAGGTTCCGGAGCTATTGAAAACTCTTCTAGTAAAGTTATTAGTATAAATGGAGAACAGTCTAGCAGAATAAGAAGAATAAGAATGCATAAAAATTCTGATGGACCTTTGTTCACTATTAGCTTAAGACTTGAAGATTCTTTGAGATTACGAAGAGACTTTGAAGACGAAGGTACTCCTGAGGAACCAAATGACGGTATTATTAGACCTAAAACAAGGGAGGGACAAGAATGTCTACTACAAGAGAACTGATATCTGATATTATTGAATTAGAAGAAGATAAGGAGTTCGCTGAAGATAATGAAGTAGAAGAAATAAATACGAAGCTTGTTGTCGCTAAAAAGAGTTTATCTAAAAAAGTAGAAAGCTTAGATTGGTTCATAAATGACTTAGATAGACGAAATGGGTCGCTTGACGGAGAAATAAACGTCTTGCAAAAGGAAGTAACGAGGTTAAAGAAGAAAAAGAAAGCTGTAGATAAAATAAAACAATATATATCCAATGAAATACTACCTATGGTTGTAAAGACTATGGGTAACAATGGATTATTTGAAACGGAAGTAGCGAGATACAAACTTTATGAAACATATGGCCCAGTAGAGGTAGATATGGAAAATTGTCATAAAGATTTTGTGAAAACCGAAATAATAGTTAAGCCTAATAAAGTCTTAGCAAGGAAAAAAGCAATTGAAGCTGATAGAGACGATATACATCTTGACGGTATAAGTATCAGTAAAGTTGAGAAAGTGAGGAGAAGTTGATTACAGTAATAAATGAACCTGAAACAAAAGGTATAACATTGTTCAATATATTCTCTTTTGCATTTTCTACTGAAATAGATGAACGAGCCTCTGTAATTGTCTTTGCTTTTGGAATAAAAAACTATTATATATCTCTTTCATTTCAAAAAGTAAATCACAATATTACTGAAGTTGTATTTCCCGATGATTATGCAAAGAGTTGATTATGGGAAAATTACAGTTTTGGCTTGAAAAGTTAGAAAAGAAACTAAAGAAACTACATGGTAATCATTGGCGAAAGAACTTTGATTATCTTATGAGAAAGTCAAGAACATTAAAAGCATCTTTAAAGAAACGAAGTAGAGACGGTAATGTACATTGTGATATAACAGTAGCTCAAATTAGAGAAATGATTGTAAGTATATATGGTACTCCGTGTAAATACTGTAAAATTCCCTTACTAAGGAAGAATATGGTATGCGACCATATAATACCTTTATCAAACGGTGGTGATAGTACCGTTGATAATCTGCAATTTATATGTGGAAGATGCAATACACGTAAAGGTCCTCTAACTAATGATGAATACCAGAAAGTAAAGAGATGGTTGTATAGACAGCCTAAACATGTTAAGGACTATATATTTAGAAAGCTATCGAAAGGAGATGTATTTCGATGAGCTTAGATTACTATGGAAGAAAGCACGCTCAATGTCTAGTTTGCAAAGAGAGTAAGATTACTATTTTTTATGGATGGTATACAATTTTCTCTCCAGAGCGAACTAGATGTTGTCACCGTTGTGCATTAAGAGAATATGGAAAAACTTATGTAAACGCAATAAAAGAAAAAGGAGAAAAAGGGGATGGAGTATATTAAAGACCCTTCTGAGAGACCAATTCCAACTATGTTTGTGGATGATAATGAAGTATGTAGTCACAGTCAATTAAAAGAAGATTGTAAATTATGTATAGATGAAACTTATGCTGATTACTTAATTGAAGATGCTATACAGAGGAAAGTTGATGAGCAAAGAAGCAAATAAAGTAAATAATAATTGGAATGTGAAACCATTAGGTGATATATTAACAAATAGACAGATAACTAAAGCAGTTTCTATATGGAAGGAGAAAGGAAGTGTAGAAACGAAAGAATATTTCAGAAGTTTAAAGGGTGATTTAGCGAAAAAAGGGGTTGATGCTGATTATCTTTTTTATGCTTTTGAATTTTTCGTTACACCTAGTTTAAACTAATGCCTTTACCTCCACAATGTATTGACTGTGGGAAAGAGTTCAACCCTGAGATAGACTTTAAGTACTCTACTGTTGTATGCAGAAGATGTGCTGAAAGTTACTGTGAACCAACAACTGCTGATGAATTTAACATTGGAGTAAATGATGAGAACAGTAAGACTGATAAAGCTAAAAGCGAAACGTGATGCTCTGGAGTATGCTAGAAAGATAATAAACTCTGTACTAAGAAATGAAATTGACGCGACATCTCAAAGAATAAAACAAGAAGAAATCCAAATGAAGCGAGATAGTCAAGGCGATATAAATTCAAATATTAGTGCCTAGATACAAAAGAAACTATAAAAAGCAAAATAAAATAAAATCTGAGCAATTAGGTATGCCATTCGGCACTGCCTGCGGACGATTAAGAAAGATAATTATCTTCAATTTAGCAGAAATAGCTAAAATGAGAGATTGCTACAGATGCAATGTATATATAGATAATATAGACGAGTTCACGATTGACCATAAAACGGGCTGGCAGCATGTTTCTCCAGATTTATTCTGGGACTTTGAGAATATAGCTTTTTCTCATGCAAGTTGCAATTCGTTAGCTGCTAAAAAAGTAGCTGCCTGTCCGTTAAAGTCATCTTATAAAAAGGGATGTCGTTGTGAGAGATGTAGAAATCTTAAAGCAAAGCAAGATAAAAGATATAGAGATAAAAAATTATTAAAAAAGAAATAAAGAATTTATGGGACTTGGAGATGCAAGAACCCAAGGGATAAATTTAGGGAATAAAAGGAATTGGGAAAAAGATGAGGAGAAGAAAGCTGAAAAGGTTGAAGAGCCTATTATCGAAGAACCCACTAGAGAAGTTGAAGATTTATTACAACGTGAGTTTTTACAAAAAAAATATGAAAAATCACGTGCCATTAACTACTCTGGAATTGCTATTAATGGTAGCGGTATTTGGTTTGTCCTTTTTGGTGTTTATAGCTTTATTAGTGACCCTAATAGTGCTATATTTATAGATATTTTCAATGAATTGTTCTTTACAAATATATCACATGAGGAAATACTTGCTTTTATAGAGACTTTTAAAGCTCATTTAGTTTCTTTAATGACAGGAGCTCAAACTTTTTTAATGTATTATCAAAGTATTCGTAAGAAAATGCTTGAGTCTAACGAGAAAAGTTTATATAAAGCTATAAATGAAGACCTCGGTACTATATTTGAATGATAGATTATAAGTTAGAATGGATATTACTTGTGAGTGAGAAAAGTAAATTTAAACTTGAGAGTACAAAGGATGGGACTATTAAACTCCCTATAGAATATATTCAAGCTATGGGATGGGAAACAGGAAAGAATATTAAGATATCTAATGCTTGGTGGGATGGTACTGCTCCTGGTTCCAAATGTTTTAGAATACAAATTGAATTAGAAGAGAAACCCAAGAAAAAAGGTAAATGGGCTAAATAGGAGGTAAGGATGATGTCAATTGCGCTTATATATGTAGCTATAATAGGAATCTTATTATACTACGTATTGAGGATAAACAAGGAGAAAAGAAGTGAATAGAGTTGAATTTAAACATTTAATGGAAGAGACTATTCTCCCTAAGATAAATAAACTTAGAGACGCTGGACAGGATGAATACGCAAGAGAAAATGAAGATGTTTTTGCTAACTTTAAACGAGTAGGAAAGCAGCTAGATATGCCTAAAGAAAAAGCACTGTTAACATACTTTCTTAAACATGTTGATGGTATATGTTCTTGGGCTAACGGGCACCAATCTCAGCGTGAAGGAGTAGAAGGTAGAATAGCTGACGCTATAGTATATCTTTGTTTACTATACGGTATGACTGAGGAATAATGCCCGTAAAAAAAGATTACGACTTGGAAGGTGGACCTGATATTGAAACGAAGTTTTCGAGGGATTTGAAATTTGGAAAAGAAAATGAAGAATTAATATCAGACATCATAGAAGGTGGGCAGAGCATTGAAGTTAAAACCGAAAGAGATATCTGGATGAAGACTGGGAACTTCGTACTAGAGCTCTTTCGGGTATCCCGAGGTGGAAAAAGAGAGGCTTCGGGAGTATCTACTTCAAAAAGTCAACATTGGGTACAATCGTTTAATTACGAAGGTAAACATGTTGGCTTTTTCTGCTTACCTACTACTATGATGCGAGGTTTCGCTACTTATATCGTAAATAAAAAATATGTAACAAAAATAACTCCAATGGGAGATGAGTTTAGAACTTACGGTATTTTAGTGCCGATAAGTAAGTTCTGGAGATGGTGGGCTGAATTTATTAAGTTTAAAGAAAATAAAGCTAATAAATGCTAGCGTTATCTAAAGCTTCTCTAAGAATACTTCTATCTTTTTCAGGCATATTATAGTCTAAATGCCCTTCATAATCATCAAATAGGTCTTGACCTAGCCTATCTTTCCAATTTCTCTTATGTTTCATTAACGGAGTACCATGAAGAGTTTCGTGTTGGAAGCTTATTATATCTGCATCGGGGTCACCATGCTTTTGAGTATTTAATAGGTCTATCCATAATGTGTCTGGAGTTTCTTTGTTAGGATGAGACGATACTGAGAATGCTCCTACTTCAGTAGGAAAATACTTACTTCCCATTCCACCAACAGTACCATAAGCAACTGTATTATTAGCCAATCTATCTAATAGATTATTAGCTATGATATGACTTTCTACGCTTTTTAAAGAAGGATTATTTGTTATATGCCTATCGCCTATATGGGTAGATGGCCATGTATCAGAATGTCCTAAAGCAAAGCTAAGGATGTCCTTATAGGTCTCCCTATATTTAGATTTATCTTTGTATGCATCAAAAACTTTATCATTTATTCTTATCGCACCTCTAATAGGAATACCACCTTGAGTTTTATAGTTAGGAGGTAACTCATGTATCATAGGTTGTTTTGTATAAGTAGCGTCAGGTTGGGCTATATTAAATAAACCAGCTTGTAGATTTTCAGGCTTCATATCCATATCTAAATTTACATTAAATACATTAAAAATATCATGATTAGCTTATCTACAATCCATAGGCCTATTAATATAGAAAGTTTATTATCCATGCTTTTACGCATCTTATGTGTAGTTAGATTTACCATTATTCGACTAATCCTTCATAAAAAGATTTTTTAACTTCTTCCCATGCAGAGCTAACTGCATCTTTTGTTTCTTTTACAACTTTAGGAAGCTCTTTAGGTATAACATCTTTACCTGGAAAGCTTGGTCCTTTATCTGTCATATACTTAGGGTTAATATATTGAACCAATTCTGTGTGGTCCATCCCAGTGAAATCTTGCAACTTTTTCCTAGAGTCAAAATATTTATCACTATACTCTCTTCCTCGTAATGGATTAGCTCCATATTCAAAACCGTCTCTCTTTAAATTTTTTCCAGAGCTAATAAGATTTCTTTCTTTAAGGGTAAGATTAAATTTTTTCCTAACATCATTTAGTATTTTAGACGATGGTCTTGCGTCATATAACTCCTGTGTTGCTAATTCTTTAAATGATACTTTAGATTTAATTTCCCTTAAAAGTTCTTTTGGTGGAGTATTTGTTTCAGATACATCGCTAGCATAATTATATCTACTTATTTTTGCTTCTTTTGGATTATTTTTAAGATAATTAGCTCTATTCCTTACTCTAAGAGATAGCGATATTTTCTCTCTCCTGCCTACTTCTTTATTTACTAAATTAATTTTGTCTAAGATATGAGAATTTTTACTAAGTATAGCTTCACCTAATCTTTTGCCATGTTCAAGCTCATTAATAGACTTTATATATTGATTCTGAAGGCCAGCTTCTTCTCCTAATCCTCCTATTCTACGAAAAAATTCCCGCCTAGACATATCCCCTTTTAAATGAGCCTTAGCTAATCCTTTTAAAACAGGCATTCGACCCGTCCTTGCTACTACACCAAACAATCCTTTCAAATACCCAAGCAACCCTCCTACCATTATAGCCATCCTCTTGGGTGGGGTTTCTCAATATCTTTATCAAATGATTTTCTTACTTCTCTATGGAATTGAAGATAAGGCAGTCCTGTTACCTTTTCGACGGTCCGTATGGGGTTCTCGATAACATTCCCTGGTCCCACAATATCTCTTGCGATTCTTCCGAACGGGAAAGCAGTATAAATATGATAATCAGTAAGCTTACTCCAATCATCGTCAACCCATCCCTTAAACGTTGCAGGCCCCAGTCTAAATATAGGGGGAGTTATCATTTGAAGTGGAGCTAAACCTGCTGGCCATGAACCAAAAAATGCTCTATCACGCTCTTTTTCATTACCATATATCCAATCTGCAGTATCTTGGAGCCAGTTATACGGAGCAGGGAGAGCTGCGTCAAACAATGAATATGCAAATACATTAGCAAGAGCTAAAGAAAACATATCAATAGTAACCATTCTTTTAAATCTCTCGAACTCAGGAGAACCTTCTCTGTAGCCATATAAAGCCGCTTGGTCAACAATATCACGCCTAAATCTAACAGCATTCCATGCCCAAAGCTGAAAACGAGTCATAACCTTACCTAAAGCAGTACGAGCAAAGGCTGGACGGAATGGAGCTGAATACATAAACTGTGTAGCT
>VTLG01009274.1_pt1 | contig 52995 bp, 63 predicted proteins | sample 4694571 | NCBI WGS metagenome assembly VTLG01 (sample SAMN12604809, study PRJNA352737) | marine metagenome | biome: ENVO:00000447; feature: ENVO:00000209|ENVO:00000569|ENVO:01000036; material: ENVO:00002151; isolation source: viral sequences binned using virsorter ... | reverse complement strand
CATTATAGACAGTATAGAGATTCATACCCATGCCGTTGTCAAGTTCATCTTCTAATCTTGCAAGTAAAGCTCCAAGCAATTTAAAATTAACTGTTTTCTTCTCTAATTCTTCATCAGTAAACTCATTCTCCAATGCAGTGTTTAAAGCGTTAGCAGTCTCTTTATTATTTTGATAATTAATTTTAGCTAACTCGACTGCATCTTTTTTGCATACAGTGTGTTTAAATAGTTTAATCACCCACTCTTCAGTCACTGGAGTTTTAAGCATCTTTCTAAATACTTCTCCATGCTCGGCAAAGTCTCCAGTAGCTCGACCAATTTTGGATGTTTCTTCTGCTATGTTAAATCCAGAAGTATGTTTTTTTGCTATATGGAAATATCGTTCTCCACCGAATACCATAGTATTTTGGCAAAAATCTCTATATTGACCGACGAATGCCTGTAGTTTCCATGTTGTGTTAGTTGAGTTTAATAGATCAATTCGTAGGCATGAAGTATCATCTTTACCAATTCCAGTATCTCCTAAATTTTGGCTATGATCTTTGAATAAAATTGATCTATGAGCTTTGGTATAATCATCATATGCTCGATCAGTTATCTCAATATTCTCTTTTGATAATTCATCATTCTCCAAGATAGCTTTGTTTAACTTACTAAATAGATCAATATGTTTAATTAGCTTATACTTGCCTGTTACATTAGCAACAAATTGATAAGTATTTTGTTCTGGTATATCCAAGAATATGCCTTTTCTATCCTTTACCTCTTCAAATTCATTCGTATATTTGTTTTTAGTAAATATAGAATTCTGCTCAAAATTTACATCAAAAGTAGATAGATCACTTAAATCGCTATGTACTTTTTCATTACTTAAAAATTCATGTTTCATACTCATTTTTTTTTCTCCAAAATTACCATATAAAAAAGCTTATATGATTTCTATATATTCTTATACATCAAAATATATCATTTTGCAATACAGTAATTTTATTTGATCCAACATTTATAATGATAACTTTCTTCTTTATGTTTATTGCAAAAAATACAGATATCATTTTCATCAAATTGATTATTCTCTTCTGACAATTCTGCAAGATAATCTTCTTTAGTGTATTCTTCTGGCATTAGTGTTTTAAAAATCCAATGATAGATTTTCTCCTAGGGTTAGAACATAATTTACAAGATTGACAATCTTTAACAGCCCCAGTCTGTTCAGGACATACAACAATTTTATTGACTGCCAAATTTGATCTAAAAACTTTTTTTTCGCTATCTGACAATTTATCGTACTGTTGTTTAGTGACTGACAAAACAGCAGTTGTGGGAAGCTTAGTTTTCTTATGTAGGGAAATAGCATCTTCTGTGTTATCTGCTGACAAGTTTAGATTAAACCCTCTTTTTACTGCATAGCGAATATGGGCTAAGTTTTCTTGCCTAGTGTATTTATGAGTGTAGGCAATTACATCGCCACCATTATTAGCTTTTACTAATTTCTTCAATCTAGGAAAATCTATCTTGGTATTATTGCCAACAATATCGCCAACTATATTATATCTCCAAAGTTTTTTAGGATTTTCTTGCCTAAACTTTCTAACATTCTCAACAAATTCATCCCAGTTATTGTTTTCATCATTACTGTAATTATTCCAATGTAGTTTTATGGGAAAACGTTCACCGTAGCAACCATTGTTCTTTAGACTGCAAGTATCAGGACAAGTTTTTCTTGGGCTATAGCTTGTGGGCATATCGCCAACTTTCCTAGATTTCGTTTTATGGATAAATTTATAAGTCATTATTTATTTTCCAATGTAGTAATAAAAGACAATCTTATATGTTCATCAATATGCTCATGTATTGGAAAAACTGCCACCTCAACTTTTTTATTATCAGGACATTCTTCTAATGCTAGATCAGTTTTTTCTGATATATACTGCATAGCATCTGCAAGATTATCAAACACTTTTTTATTTATATAAACTTTGGGCATTTTTTTTTATCTCCTAAAAAAACCACTATGAACTATAAAATACTAAATGTCAATACCTAGGAAATAAAACATATTGACTATTTATTTCCTCGGCAATCTCTAAAAGATATTCTCTTCTTTCTTCTGCATTGTAATTATAATTTCTAAAGTATTCATCTTCTGACAAATCAATATTGCAAAATTCGAGAAGCTCTTCATTAGTATAAGCTGACAAGGGCTTTTCATCCTGCGGATTAAATGACATACCATATACCCCCATTATGCTGACAAGTTATAGATATCTTCAAAGCTATAAAATCTACCTCTAAAACTTATGTATTTAAAATTCGCTAGGTTGAAAGTTCTATAATGCTTTGCGTTATGATCGTAGGCGACAAAAGCAAAATTAGGTTCATCTTTTCTACCTGTTCCCTTAATATGTTTTTTGACACCTAGCGAAATATTGTATTTTTTAACAATATCTGCACTGTTAGAGTAATACCTTAAACCGACAAATCTGTTACCTACCAGACTTTTGAGATTATCTAAAAATTGATCTGCTACTTGTTGTTCTATATCTATATCTTGCATTTTATCTCCTAAAATTTATTTAATATCCATATTATACACAAAGAAACTATAATGACAAGTGTTTTATATATTCCTAAAATTATCTGCATTATGGTAGTCTCCCTGTAAATCCATAATTATCGTCATTAATAACCACCATGACATCAGGATTTTTTTTATGTATTCTTTTCTCATCTTCGACAATAGTTTTTCTTATTATCAATGCAGTGACAAATACAAGTAAGAACACTTGCACACACCAACCAAAAGTTATTGCTATCTCAAAACTACTCACTATTTTTCTCCTGTTTTTTCATAGGCAACCTCTTTTGGTATGTAGGCAAATTCATCTTTGTAATCTGCCCCTTGATTTATTAAATGACAATATTCAATGTTATCATCTCTCAATTCATTAGTATCGTCTAAATGATAATCTATTGCTTTTTGCCTTGCTTGTCCTTCAGAGGTAGCTTTTACATAAGTTTTAAAATACTTTGTTTCCCTACCTAATATACAATACTCTTTTTCTTTATTCATTGTTTTTCTTCTCCTGTTTTTTCATAAACCATTTGTTGCCTATTCTTTCTACCTTATCTTTTAGAGGTCTGCTGTTTCCTCCAGTGTGTGACATACTCTTGAATTTACTCTTTCTAGGTTTGCCCTCTATCTGTTTTTTAGCCACTCTTCATCGCCTTTTTTAATCTATCTTTTGTAGGTAGGGTTATAGGTCTTTTTTTTGCGTTGCTTTTGTTTTCCATTTGCAACTCATATTTCCATTTTGATCTACTTATATATTTGTCTGACATTTTTTCTCCTATTGTAATTCTCTAACATAATAAAAACACTGTTCTCCCATTTCTTTGTGGGCTTAATTTCTTTTTTTCTACCTATGATTTTTGTTTTAGTCATCGTTTAAATCCATTCATCTTTTTCTTTAAATACTTTGAAATAATAACATAAAACTTTTACATCATTACCCTCCTTATCTTTTTCTTCCCAACTATCTGTGCAACCTTTTTCAAAGGCAGAACAATTCTCTAACCAATCTACAAAATTTTTTTCTGTATTTTTACTACCTACAGTTTCTGTTTTAGCCATTCTCTAAATCCTTTCCCCTCATGTTTTTTATCTCGATACTGCTCTGATAGGTAGGATTCATCAGAATAATTTCGCAACCTACCAAGAACATCATCTTTGTAAAATCCTCTGTTATATGCGTCATCGCCAAATGCTATGTCGTAAACTTCTTTGATAAACTCTAGCATCTCAGGAGCAGTTCTAAACTCTCCATATATCTCAGCTCTTTTCTCTAGTGTTCTCCTACCCTCTAAATCTAAGGGGTGATGTTCGTCTGTCATGTTTTTTTCTCCTATGTTGCAAGTAAGGGCTTATCGACTTATCTAGAAAGTCTTTCCCACCCTTACTTTATTCTTATATGCGAGAGAGAGCTATTTTTTAGAATCAATTTAATGGCTTTTCCCTTAGGGGAGATTTCTCTCCAGTTACAAACGCCAACTCTCTCTCTGTCCTAAAATAAATAGGGTCTGCAGTATATTACATAGATACAACCTATTCACTTTTAGTATAACTCCCAGTAGTAAGTAAATTGCATGTCAGGAGCAACCCCAACTCAGTATATTTTTAAGCACATTACCAAGCTTTAGTTTCGTGCCCTTGCTACTAGGTATCCTAGCTAGGATAATTCTTGTGGTAGGAGCTGAGTAAGTATCTATGCTCACACCTGACTCCTACCACTCTCTTTGCTAGTCTGTGGGGGGAAGGATAGGGGTGGTAAAAATAACAAAAATCCACCCTGTAAAAACCACACTTTACTAGCTAAGAAACTCAATCTTTTTTCTCCTCTTCATACTTTTGTTTTAACTTAATTTTTATTTTTTCTAATTCTTTATTTGTTTCTGCATAATCAATGTTCATTTTTAAATATAATTTAGATACTTCTTCTGAACAAGATTTAATGTCTCTTGTTAATTTATTTATACCTAAAATTGTTTTTAAAAAAGTAATCATGTTTATCCTTTTAAATTAAGCATTTACTAATGTCAAATCTTTTTTTATTTTTTTTTATTTGACTATAACAGTATATGACTTAAAATATATAATACTTCCTAATATTGTTGTGTTTTGTTTTAACCTAAAGGTTATTTTATATTAAGGATATTTTTGTGTCAAGGAGGGAATATGAAAATAAATTTTACAAAATTAGTTATGTTAATAGTGACAATTCAAGTAACAATTTTGACAGTCGTAGCTAAAATGCTTGGCTGACAAAAATGATTGTTGACAAGAGGTGACAAAATGGCTGACAAAAGTAAATGAAAAGTTCTTCTGCTTAATCTGACATTTGCGATTTATTGTTTATGGGTTGACACTGACATTCAGTTAGTTCATACTAGGACAAACAAACGAATGAAGATTCAGTTGCAGATAACTTCGGAGTTAGAAAATGATTACTGATGTCATACTACAGTTAGCCCCACCACCTAGCCAGGAGGGAACAGCACTACGATATGACTGTCCTTTCTGTGATCATAAAAAAACTCTCTCTATCAGAAACAACAATGGAACTATTCTATATCACTGCTTCTCTGCATCTTGTGATGTAAGGGGAAAAATATCTGACAGAAAAGAACTAACATTCAGCAAACCTAAAACACTTGCTGACAAATCTGTTCCCCTTGACTCACGTAGTTTTGTGCCCCTAAGTAGAAACTGCAAGGCACTCGACATGGTGGTCAAGCGGAACAGTTATGAAGCTTACCGAAAAGGTATTGCTGACATCCAGTACGATGTTAGGCAAGACAGGGTGGTCTTTATGGTCAAGAAAGATGACAAAGTTGTTGATGCTGTAGGTAGGAAATTATCTGACACTGACAAAAGACCTAAATGGTTTCGCTATGCCAGGAGCAAACACCCATTCGTTTGCGATGCACAAACTGACAGTGACAAAGCTGTCTTAGTTGAAGATTGTTTTTCTGCATGTGCTGTTTCTCAAGCCCACACTGGGATTGCACTGATGGGAACAAATCTTCCAAATGATTACTTGACAACCCTCAAGAATTACAGTAAAATAATAGTAGCATTGGACAGGGATGCTTCAAAAAAAGCTGTTGAACTAACTAAACACATTAGATTAGTGGTGCCAGCTTCTTTGACTTTTTTGGAGAAGGATATTAAAAATATGGACAAAGAAAGTATAAGGGAGATACAATGAAAGCAAAACCACACACAGCACCTACAAAAAAATTTGACAGACAACTGTTTAATGCAAACGATCCTCAAACAAGAGAGTCAGCAAAAAAATTATTACCACCAAAATTAAAAGAAATACTAGGACTAAATGAAGAGCCTGTCTTAGAAGATAACCCACAGGCATATGGCATCGATCTTATCTGTGAAAAACATAACCTCAGTGTAGAGGTAGAAACAAAACATGGTTGGGGTTCAGGTAAGTTTCAATGGGGTGACATGCACATACCTAGACGAAAGTTTAGATATACAAAAGTTGATGGTGACGTTTTCTTTGTCGTGTTTAACACTGACAGAACGCAAGCTGGTATAATGACAAAAGACTCTGTTAAAAAAGAAAGAGTAGTTAATAAATTCAATAGGTTATCGAGGTTGCATGAGGATTACATTTCGGTTCCTGTTTCGGAGATTATATGGGTGTAGCATGCAAAATCAATTACCAACAGATTATCAAAATTTTATTCACAAGTCTCGTTATGCTAGGTGGCGAGAGGAAGATTCAAGAAGAGAGACCTGGACAGAAACAGTTACAAGATACTTTGACTACCTAGAAAAACATTTAAGAGACCAACATGGTTATCAGATTACAACTGACCTGAAAAACAGATTAGAAGATAGAGTTATCAATCTTGAGATTATGCCCTCTATGAGAGCATTGATGACAGCAGGAGTTGCCTTAGATAGATGTAACGTAGCAGGTTACAACTGTTCCTATCTACCAGTCGACAGTCAAAGATCGTTTGACGAGTGTCTTTACATTTTGATGTGCGGAACTGGTGTAGGTTTTTCTGTAGAAAAAAAATATACTGACAATCTTCCTAAGGTAGCAGAAACACTTAACCCTTCAGAAACTAAAGTGATAGTATCTGACTCGAAAGAGGGTTGGGCTAGAGGCTATAAAGAACTTATATCATTATTATACACTGGACAGATACCGCAATGGGATTTGTCTCGCCTACGCCCTGCAGGTGCTAGGTTAAAAACATTTGGCGGTAGATCATCTGGTCCAGACCCACTTGACGATTTGTTCAAGTTTACAGTAGAAATTTTTAAAAAATCTGCAGGTAGGCGTTTAAAGCCCATAGAGTGCCATGATATCATGTGTAAGATAGGATCAGTGGTAGTGGTAGGGGGAGTGAGAAGATCGGCTCTAATAAGCTTATCTGACCTTGACGACCAAGAGATGGCTTTAGCTAAATCTGGTGAGTGGTGGAATGACGAAGGGCAAAGAGCATTAGCAAACAACTCTGTGTGTTACAAAAATACACCACCTATAGGTATTTTTATGAAAGAGTGGTTAAATCTCTACAACTCCAAGTCAGGAGAAAGAGGGATATTTAGTCGAGATGCTTCTGTTAGACAGGCAAAAAAGAATGGCAGAAGAAAGACGAAATATGATTTCGGAACTAACCCTTGTAGTGAAATAATATTACGACCATACCAATTTTGCAACCTAACAGAAGTAGTAGTCAGAGAAACAGATAGTATAAAAAGCTTAGAAAGCAAAGTATCGGATGCTACCATACTTGGAACATTTCAATCTACTTTGACGAACTTTAAATACTTACGTAAGATTTGGCAAAACAATACAGAAGAGGAAAGATTATTAGGTGTATCTCTTACAGGGATACTAGATAATCCTAAGCTAGGAAAAGCAGATGACCTGCAGAGGTTACGACAAGTGGCTGTAGATACCAACCTAGGGTTATCAGACAAATTAGGCATACCTCAATCAACTTCAATCACTTGCGTTAAACCATCAGGCACAGTTTCCCAGTTAGTAGATTCTGCGTCAGGCATACATGCAAGACATTCAGCATACTACATAAGAACTGTAAGAGGAGATAAAAAAGACCCTTTAAGTAATTTTATGATAGATCAAGGCATACCTCACGAAGATGATTGGATGCAACCAGACAGCACTGTTGTGTTTTCATTTCCTATGAAATCGCCAGAATCTGCGGTTTTGAGAGACGATGTAGATGCCATAACACAACTAGAAACATGGAAAACATACCAAGAGCACTGGTGTGAACATAAGCCCTCAGTCACTATAACTGTTAAAGAAGACGAGTGGTTTGATGTTGGAGCATGGGTGTTCAATAACTTTAAAGATGTAGCAGGGGTATCATTTTTGCCTCATTCTGACCATGTTTATAAGCAGGCACCATATCAAGAGATAACAAAAAAAGAATATGATGCTTTAATTAAACAAATGCCAACCAATGTGGATTGGACATTACTTTCTAACTACGAACAAGAGGACAATACAAAAGGTATGCAAGAGCTGGCATGTACAGCAGATGCCTGTGAGATTGTAGATATAACATGATAAGTTTATTAGGCTCATTACTAGGATTCGGTACAAGTTTCTTACCTAGTGTTATGGGGTTTTTTGAGAAGAAACAAGCAAACAAACAAGAGCTTTTAATGCTTGAGGCTAAGGCTAAGTATGCATCAGAATTAAGTAAATTAAAATTACAAGAGATGGATGCCCAGGCAGACATAGAAGAAGTAAAAGGTTTGTATAAACATGCTGAGTCACTGGCACAGGCAAACAAATCTTCATTTGTATCTGCTCTACAAGCGTCAGTGCGACCAGTCATAACCTATGCTTTTTTCACTGTATTTGCATTTGTTAAAATTACCTATGTAGTAATGGCGGTGCAAGGCGGAACAGAGGTGTTACCTGCTATCTTGGAAGCATGGGATTCTGAAAGTCAAACTATCTTTGCCGCTATCATTAGCTTCTGGTTTGGGAATCGTTTATTTAAAGCAAGGAATAAATAATGGCTGGTGGAACAAGTTTTTCAAACCAACCTGAAGGGGCTATGTCTCCCTTATTTCCTTTTGGTCCTATGATGATGCATGCTAGGCTACCTATGGCTTTAGTTAAACAATTAAATAAATATACTAACAAGACCATAAGGGATGAAAAAAAAGTTAAAAAGTTAGATCATTCTGATCATCTTGTAGGTAAGCTTAAACAAGAATTTTTAATTGATCACAATGAATTAAATAAACACACTGATACTTTCAATCAAATTATAGCTAATTTTGTTCAAACAGAGTTGGCTAGACATTTTAAGCAGTTGTCAAAAGGCACAGGTTTTTCTATACAGTATAATTCTGCATGGATTGTTCGTCAGTTTGCTGGTGAGTTTAATCCTGCACATATACATACAGAATGTGATTTGTCTTGCGTAGGATATTTAAAATTACCACCTGAGATAGATAAAGAATGGGAGGAAGATTACAAAGATCATTACCCCTGTAAAGGTCACATAGAATTTTTACATGGCTCTTCTGGAAAAATGCATACGCACACTTTTCTTGTTAAGCCTAGTGTAGGAGATTTTTTTGTATTTCCTTCTGATTTAATTCATATGGTTTACCCTTTTTATTCTGATGGTGAGAGACGATCTTTCAGTATGAATATGAGCATTATTCAACAAAGAATAGATGAAAATGGAAAACCTACAGAAACTATAAGAGATAAGAAAGAAGACCTAAGTCACAAAGCTAGAAAATGGGAGCTTGACCCTTTAGGTAAGTAATAGTAAACTGCTTCAACCTTTTTAGGAGAAACATATGGAGCCACAGATAATAGCACTACTTTTAAGTAGGGAAAACTTTGAAAAGGCAAAAGCCTTAGTTACCAAAGATATGTTTGATAAAAAATACAAAACTGTCTTTGATGCGATAATGCACTACCATACCAAGTATGAGGGAGACCTATCAAAAGATAATTTATTTTTAGTACATAGGAATTTATATCCTGCCATGCCAGATTCTACTAGAGAGGCTGTAGAGGAAGCTATAAAAAATATACCTGACTTTGTAGATGGCGATCCTCAGTTTGTATTAGATACACTGACTGAGTTTTGGCGTAGAGAGATGGCTCGTAAGGTAGGAGAAACAGCAATAGATATATGGAATGGTGAGTCTACAAACTTCGGTGACTTACGCCAGATGGTTGATCAAATAATAAATCAGGATTCTGCTACAGGCATATTATCAATGCAGAGAGAAGAAACAGATGTAGAGACATTGTTTCAAGAGTTCGATGAAGACCCTGATTTTCCATTTCCATTAACAACATTACATGATGAAGTATCAGGAACCTATAGAGGTAATCTAGGGATTATCTTTGCTCGCCCTGAAAGCGGTAAGTCATCTTTCTGTGCTTTCCTATCTGCTGAAGCTTTACGCAAAGGGCATAGAGTTGGTTACATAATGAATGAAGAGACAGCTAAAAGAATGAAAGCTAGAATATTAACTGCCTACTTTAATGTTCACAAAGATAACTACGAAGATAGCCTAGAAGAAATGAAAGAAGTCTACAAAAGAGAGATAGAAGAAAAGCTATACATCATGGATTCTGTAGGCTCAGACATAGCAGAGATAGATCAGTTTGCAAAATTAAATAAAATCGATATACTGTTTGTTGATCAGCTAGACAAAGTTAAGATAGGTGGTGAATTTAGCAGAGGTGATGAGAGATTGAAAGAGCTGTATGTAAACGCCAGAGAGATAGCCAAAAGAAATTTCTGCATGGTGTGGGCTGTATCGCAAGCTAGTTATGATGCTCATGGTAGGCAATTACTAGACTTTGCCATGCTTGATGGTTCTAAGACAGGGAAAGCTGGAGAGGCAGATATTATTATAGGTATAGGCAAAAATCCTGGTGAAGATGATGATACTAGATTTTTAAATGTATCTAAGAATAAGATATCAGGGTGGCATGGTCATGTTGTTTGTGAGATAGATAAATTAACAGGGAGGTACTACGAATGATTTTAACATTAGATGTAGAAACTACCTTTATAAAAACAGACAAAGGCTCTGATCCTTCCCCATACGCTGAGGGCAATCAGCTAGTGTCAGTGGGATTTAAAGAAGATGATAAGCCTGTTGAGTATGTGTGGTTTTACCATGCGGATAGACCGCCCACAGAAAACAACATGAAAATAGTACAAGACGCACTAAATAGGGCAGATGTTTTATTAGGTCATAATATTAAGTTTGATTTACAATGGTTGTTTGCCTCTGGTTTCATTTATAGTGGTGCGGTTTATGATACTATGGTTTTTGATTATGTTTGGGCAAGAGGAGTAAAGGTGCCTTTAAGTCTTGATGAATGTTGTCGTAGACACCAAACCCCTACAAAAAAGAAAAAAGATATATTGGAAAAATACTTGCAAGATGGTATGGGTTTCGATATAATACCACATGAAATAGTAGAAGAATATGGAATAGCTGATGTACAGTCTACTTACGAGGTAGCTTTAAGTCAGTCAAAACAAGAGGGTAAAAGTATTGAGCAGATTGCAGCCTACACTGTGCCTGTCTTTTGAGGTAACAAGAGTTTTAGCAGAAATGGAAAAGGATGGTATCAAGATAGATCGCCAAGCCTTAAACAAAGTTAAGCACGAGTATACCTTGGAAGCTAATGAGTTAGAAAAATATCTTAATGAAGAGATTAAGAGAGTTATGGGTGATACACCTATTAATCTTTCTAGTCCAGAAGACAGATCAAAATTATTATTTAGCAGAGGTGTTAAAAACAAAAAGACTTGGGCACAAACATTTAATCTTGGTTATGAGGTTAGAGGTAATGCAAGAAAACCTAAACGTAGAACCCCCATGTCAGATGCTCAGTTTAAAAGAGCAGTGGCTAATAATACTATAATACAATACAGAACAGAGGCTACTAGGTGCACTGTTTGTAGTGGTTATGGAAGAGTATCTAAAAGAAGAAAAGATGGCACATGGGGTAAGGCTAGATATATTTGCAAATCTTGTAAAGGTGTAGGTATAAAGTATATGCCTACTAATCAAGTAGCAGGATTTAAATTATCACCTATAAGTATTATGTCTTGCAGTACGCAAGGTTTTAAAACAGATGCAGATGCATTATCTTTATATAGGGAAAGAAGCAATGAACAGGCATTTATTTTTATAGAACGCTATTTAAGATACAACGCAATAAAAACCTACCTTAAAACTTTTGTAGAAGGTATAGAAAAGAATTTAGACTATAATGATCGCATACATCCTCAGTTTATGCAATGTGTAACAAGCACTGGTCGTTTGTCATCTAGGAGTCCTAACTTCCAAAACATGCCTAGAGGCAAAACATTTCCAGTTCGTAGAGCTGTAGTTTCTAGATTTGAAGGAGGTCATATTTTAGAGGGAGACTATGCTCAACTAGAATACAGAGTAGCAGGATATCTTAGTCAAGATAAGCATGTCTATGAAAATGTTAGAGGTGGAGTAGATGTCCATAACTTGACGGCTACAATAATAACTGGTAAAGAAAAAGATGAAATAACAAAAGAGGAAAGGCAAAATGCAAAAGAACACACCTTTGCTCCTTTGTATGGTGCTACAGGAATGGGTTTACCTGAACATATACATAGATATTATTCTGAGTTTACAGAAATATATCCCCAGATAGGAGAGTGGCATTTAGATTTAGCTAAACAAGCATTGAAATATAAAGTAGTGGCTCTTCCGTCAGGTAGGGAATACAGATTTCCGTATGTAAGAAGAACAGCTAGAGGAATTACTCATGGAACGAGTGTAAAGAATTATCCTGTACAAGGTTTTGCTACAGCAGATTTACTTCCGTCTGCACTTGTAGAAACCTTTAGGGCATTTAAGAAAAACAACTTTAAATCCCTACTTTGTAATACAGTACATGATAGTATAGTAGTGGATGTACATCCTGATGAACAGGATCAAGTGATTGATGTTGTCAAAGAGTGTATGCTTTCCATACCCCAGCAAGCCAAGAGAAGATGGGGAATAGAGTATGATATGCCAGTAGGCATTGAAATAAAAATCGGAAGCAACTGGTTAGATACTGAAGAAATTTTTTCAAATTAAAGCTTGCATTATTTCGATATCTAATTTATAATAGTGTTAAGTCAACTCATAAGGAGTAATAATATGACACAATTAGCAACAAGCGAAAGTTCAGACCTCGTAATTCCAGAAAATCTGGATAAAGTGTCTGCAGACCAACTAGCAGAATTGATAGGTCAAAGAGAAGATAAGCCTGAGGGCGGAGATTCTTTAGCTAGATTATCTATCAATCATGCACCTGAAGATGATGAGGGTAATACCTTACCTAGAGGTCAGTTTTCTTTATACAATCCTGAAACAAAGGAAAAAGTATTTGGTAAAGATGTGACTTTTAGAATTTTTATTAGAAGGTTTATGTATAGTTTATGGGATAATGAGCAGGGTGCCTATTCAGTTCGCACTACGCAACAAGCCAAGCTCAATGATCAATTTCCAGATAGTGAGGGGGGCTTTAAATGTGGTAAGCTAACCAGAGCACAAATTGAGGAAATCGGTTTAGACAGCCCAGAAGCTGCTGCTTCAGCACTTGTTAAATGTAATCAAGTTCTGTATGGTTTAGTAACAATAGCAGATGGTAAAACTGCTACTGGTGAAGATAATCCAGTGGAAAATGTTCCTGTCGTATTTTATGGAAAAGGCTCAAGCTACAATGCAATAGCTCAGTATTTTAGAGATGTTGATAAAAAGAATTTACTTTCTCCTAACGTAGTAGCCAAGGCTCATTCCGTAAAACATAAAAATGGAGCAACCATTTACTATTCAACTAACTTAACTATTTCTGATACTGTAGATTTATCCAAAGATGATAGAGAGTTACTCGTAGCTTTCGCAGACAGGATAAATTCCTACAATCTCCGAGTGTCAGAAGAGCATGCCCAAGCGAATAATGGTGAGGGTGTGGATGCTATCGACCTTGCTGCTGTCGAAGCATAATGAGTGATATTCAAGTTTTCATACAAGATTTCTTGAGTAGAGCTACGAAGGGGGAGGCTGAAATGCCTCCTTCTTTAGTTGACGAGTTTAAAGAATCCTGTGGTCAAGCTTTAGAAAAACAATTTTCTAGAGAGCCAAGAGAGTTTCGCCTACGCTTATCTGGTATAGGTAAGCCCTTATGTCAACAACAGTGTGAGCAACTAGGTATTGAACAATCATTTAGCTATAACGCTATAATGCGGTTTCTATTAGGTGATTTAGTAGAAGCTGCTTTGATAGCTGTTATGAAGGCATCTGGTGTTAATGTAGAGGCTGAACAAAAACCTACAGCAATAACTTTAGACGGCACAGAGATTACTGGAACATTAGATGTTGTCATAGATAAGAAAGTATTTGATATTAAATCTGCAAGCCCTTATGCGTATCAAAATAAGTTTGGTGAGTTTGGGGGATATCAAAAAGTAAAAGATGATGATCCCTTTGGATATGTCGTACAAGGTTTTTCCTACGCAGAAGGTGAGAACATGCCTTTTGGTGGATGGATAGTAATGGATAAATCTTCTGGGGAAATTACAGTGTGTGAAGCTCCTTCAACACAAGCACAAGAAAAGAAAGAAGCACTAGAAGCTGCTACTGTAAATGTTCGTAAATTAAAAAAAACAAAGAGAGTAGAAAAACAATTTAAAGCTACAGATGAAATAGAAAAGGGAGAACCTACTGGTAATAAACTTTTACCTAGGGAATGTAGTTTTTGTGGATTTAGGCATCACTGTTGGAAAAACGCTAAGTATTTACCTAAACATACGTCTAGAGCAAAAAATCCACCTTATGTGTGGTATACTAAGGTAGTAAAAAATGCCCATACTTAAAATGTATAACCTAACATTTGCTGATTATAAAGAGAATAAAAATGTTTTTTATGTTTATCCTGATAATTATTCTTTAATAGGGGGAGATGATATTATAAAAGAATTAAGAAATAGTGATTATACTATTCCTATATATACAAAAATGTCTAAAAATCAATCTTTTATATATGAAAGAGGTATGGCTATGTTAGATGAGTCTATGGAAAAAATAAGATATTTGTTAGGTAATAAAGCTATCGTGTTTGCTTTGATGAATAGATTTTATGATGATATAGATTATGAAAACGCAGAAGAGTATCAGAGAAATATTATAGACGAATTAGAAATTATATTAAAATTAGAGAAACCAAAAAGTGTCAGGATATAGATTACCATACAGATCAAAGTTTGAGCTAAAAGTAGCTGCAGACTTAGGCAAACGCAAGGTAGACTTTCAATATGAAAAAGTAAGTTTTGACTATGTTCCTAAAATAAGAAACTATACTCCAGATTTTTACCTACCAGAATCTAAAATATACATAGAAACAAAAGGAAGACTAACAACAAATGATAGAGTTAAACATCTTCTTATACAAGAACAATATCCTGATCTTGATATAAGATTTGTTTTTGTTAACGCTAATAATAAGATTTCAAGAACATCTAAAACTACATACGCAAACTGGTGCGATAGGCATAAATTTTTATGGGCTGAAAGCTTAGTACCAATGGAGTGGCTAAATGGCTGATGATGATTTTTACAAGATAGAATTTTTAAGAAACGAAAAGGTAAATAAATTTTTAGAGGAGCTTGATTTGAAAGAGGGTAATATGTACATAATATTAAAACCTGAAGATGAGGGTTTTGAAATAGTAGGTGCAGATTTGCTACCTTCTGATTTAGACACATACACAGGAACACAGATGTATATTCTGTTTGCTGGTCTTATGCAAATGGCTACATCAGAACAGTTGACTGTTATGGAAAAAGGCAATAAGATGATAATGGATGAATTAGAAAGAAAACGAAGAAAAGAAATAGAAGAGAGGGGAGATAATGTCGTTGCGTTCAAGCCCAGTAAAAAAGACATCAATTAAATATAAATATGATGAACAGAATATATTGAATGGTGTGTATGCCTACATACAAGATACATACAAAGAACACTATTCAAAAAACAATTATCAGGCAACAGAATTTATTATAGATGCTGGTCATGGCACTGGCTTCTGTATAGGAAATATTATGAAATATGCACAAAGATATGGAAAGAAAGGTGCAAAAAAAGATCGGAGAAAGGATTTGTTAAAAATAATTCACTATGCTATTATAGCATTATTTATAGAAAATAAGGAGGTCTAATGGCAACCGAAAAGAAACGAGCCCATGATAAAGACGGCAAATTCAAAGCAGACGATCCTGCTACGCCAGACGTTAATGAAGCATACCAACCTGTAAAGTATTATCTTATGCAGGAAAATTTAGCAAACACTATTTTACAAAAATTAGCAGGACTACCATATGCTGAAGTTAGTGATATGTTAACAGCTTTTAGGGCTATGGGTTTTGTTATGGTCGATCCCACAACTAATAAAGTGATAGGCAATACAAATGAACCAGCCGAAGAAAAAACCGACTAGAGCACTTCTAGCTCAATTTACTGTTGAGCTTTCACAAGATGGGAAAGTGTACCTTGAAAATAAGTCAGTTAATCCTGAAGTTTTTAGAAAGACAATGGATGATTGGAATGAAGATTATGAAGGTACACTGCCCTTAACCAACCTTCTACGAGAGTTTAAGCGAGAGTTTGAAGAATTAGTAGAAAAATCATACAAATTTATGTAAAACCCTGTATAAAGAGAATAGAAGCTCATACAACAAAATTGTCTATTTTTGATATTACAGTGCCTGAAACATGCTAAAAGGCTCTGTATGAGCATTTAAACGATTATTTTTTTTCAGAACACTTGTAAAAAACACAAAAGCATCACTAAAACAGATGCTAAATTTAAAATCATGCTTTCCACCGATAAATTCTCCTATGTTACTAATTGTAGTATACACAGAAAAACAACCTTTGTCCAATCAATAGTTTAAATCTTAACTATTTATATTGTAAATTATTGAGCTAAGGGATTATCGTTGTTACCTAGCTTATCCATTCTACCTTCAAGCCTGTCTAATCTTTTTTCAATACCATCAACTTTAGTTTCTAGTGGTGCAATATCTACAGTCTTAAATTTTCTTTTCTCAATATTATCAAGACGTAAATTAAATTGACCCCAGGTATAGAAGCCTCCACCTATTGCGGTGATTACCCCTATTATGGTGATATACTGTTGAAGTTTAGGTAATATATTTTTCATATTGTACTCCTATTTTTTTCCTACATACAAACCAAACCAAGCAGCCCCTGCACCTACAATTACAGATACAAATGCTGATTGTGAATTGGTTGGGTCAGGTAAACTCATAAACCAATCGCAGGTTTTATAAAACATTATACCATATAATGTTATAAGTATTCTTGGAAATACTCTCCACTTATCAAAGCCTTCTGGATTGTTATACCAAGATTTTCTTTCTACCTCTACGATTTTTATCTCTTCTGCCATATTATCCTCCAAATAAATCTTCTGATTGTTCAGATACCATACTTGATAATGTATTTATATTATTGCCTATCATAATTCCATATCCAACATAATTGTCATCAATAGTAACATCTGTATAGATAGTTCTAGGTTCATACCAATCTGTAGGCTGTGGTATACTCATATCTTGATAGGTATCAAAACCTGGTAGATAATTCATGTAGGCAAGTAAGTTTGCTTGTCCTTGGGTATCATATCTACCAGACTCTTGTTCTTGCTGTTGTGATTGCTCTTGCTGTGCTCTTATATTATTAGCTACTATCTGTTCTGCTATCTGGTCAGCTTCAGACGCTGTTACCATAGTACTAGTCATACTTTCTATCTGATTTTCCATAGTGGTTACTTGGACCTCAGCCATTATTGTAGAAGGTGTATTGCCTATTGCAGGCATAGGTACAAGATTAATAGATTGTAAAACAGTGTTGGTTTGTGCCTGGGATGAAGCTATTTGATCTGAAATACTAGGTGAGCTAGATGTAGACATAGAAGATGATCCTCCTGATGTGTTGTTAGATACAGAAGCTGTAGTGCTAGTTTGAGAAGTGCCACCAGTTATGTTAGGGTTTATTCTTTCAAGTAGGGAATTAGTAGACGCTACTATGCTGTTAACTTTTCTTTTACTTTCTTGATCATCACTTTGTTCTTCTTCTATTTGATCAGGTGTTATTTCTTCTACTTCTTCGTTTAGTTCTTGCTCTTCTTCTTCTATTATTTCTTCTTCATTAAATACTTCCTCTACAACTTCAGCAAACTCTTCTTCTGTAAGTTCTTCTTCTACAAACATAAGAAAGTCTTCTTCTGTATGCACTTCAAATATATCTATTACTTCTGTGTCTGTTATATCTTGTATAGGTATAAAATCTATTTCTTCTACATCAGGAATAAAAGAGTCATCAGTAAAAGTGAAGTCATCATCCATTGATATATACTCATCTTCTAAATAATATTCATCAACAAGAATGATATCAGTAGTGATAGCAATAACATCATAGTCATTACTCCCAATGTGCCCAAAGCTAACATCTTCAGAAACCAACGATGTTCCATATAAGTTTGTTTCATCTTCGTCAAATCCATAAAAATCCTCCTCTTCATCATACCCATATAATATAGAGTCTGTAAGACCTGTACCATATAAATAATCTTCTTCTTCAAAATCATTTGTTAAATCGTAGACATCACATAAATTAGAAAAACTAGAGTTAACTAAACATTCAGAGGATAGATTACTAAATGACTCATCTATAACCTCTGCTGTTGTAACACTAAAATCATCTGTTTGCATGTACTGTTTTGCATTAGTGTCTTCATATCGTAAATAGGTTGTTGCTTCGTTATTACCTTGAACGCCTATGGTAATATCGTGTGTACGAATTTGTATTTTATCATATCTGAACTCAATTTGATTTGTACCCTCATATAAAATAGCTTCAAAGGTATTCTGTAATTGATTGCTGTATTCTTTTGCATTATACCATCCTATAACAAAATACTGATCTGTATCTGATGTATTACCAAAAGTTTGTATGTAGGGATTTCTTGTTCCGTTTCTATTAATTAAATCGGTCCACAAAGGAAATACAGAATAGTTAAATGAAGTTGCAGGTATAACTTCAGATAAATAATTTCTGTTTCTTGGTATTGAAAAGTTCGACTGAAAGGTAAAGAATCCGTTCATTGATATGTTTACTTGGTTAAATGTCTGGTCATAAAAAGTAAAATCAAAACCAATATTTTTCATACCACTCATCGAATCATCGCCAAGATTAAGAGCTGTGCCTGAGTTTTGTATATTTATTATACTCTCTGTACCAACAGTAAAGGCAGGCTGTTCGGCAAATGCATATCTAATTAATGATGCAGCAGTTGTAAGACCTACTGTAAAAAGGATAGCTATAATAAGTATAACTATGTTTTTTAACATATCGTATAAATTATTTAGCATGACATAGTTTGTGGGTTGAATATTTCTTACAGAAATCTTTTTTCTTGTAAGCTCTGAAGTTTTGACTTTTCATATCAGCTTTTATTAAATGCCAATCTGGTCTATCTTCAGGATTTTCATCCCATGCCTTCTGTGCTTCAGCACCTATCTTACCTTTGTATGGGCAAGGGCTGCCGCTTTGTTCCATTGCTCGAAAAACTTTTTCGTCTTGGCAGAGTAGGGCTACAGCCGCTACCTTCATCCCCATGTCATATAGAGCCTTAGAATTTTTCAAACGTTCACAGTTTTCGTCTCGCACACTTCTACCAGATGATATACCAAATATTTGTGTCTGAACTGCTGCAGAAGCTCCTGTGGTACAAAGGTCTTGAGAATATGACATTATTGAAGGAGCCACGGCTGATGGAGGAGCAGTTTTAATTCTTTGCGTTACCTTCTGTGTAGCGTTGGATGTGCTAGTTGATGTGTTCACATTCTGTGAAGTATTTGTATTATTATTTACATTAATATTTTCTGTATTCACAGTGCTTGAACTTGTAGATGTATTTACATTATTATTATTATTAGTTGATAAATTAGTATTGTTTGCTGTTGAGTTTACAGTGCTCGTGCTTGTATTTGTTACATCTTGTGTTTGAGTTATATTAGAGGTTACATTGCTAGTAGATGTATTATTATTAGTATTTGTTGTAGTAGAATTTATAGTGGTATTATTAATATTAGAGTTTGTATTCCAGTTAGTATTAGTGCTGGTGCTATTTGTAACATTGGTATTATTATTGTTATTGGTGTTGGTTGAAGTTACAGTAGATGTAGTTGTAGTGTTATTGGTTATGTTTGAATCTTCACCAAATGCTACACTTGTAATTATACCTAAAGTTATGCCTATTATAGCATACTCTCGTAATTTCTGCATCACATCAATCTCCTATTGTGACTTGTTTTTATTTAAATTTATTTAGTATGTTTTCGTTGAACCAATTATCAAAATCTGTTTTTAGTTCTTCATCTTTTTTAGCCGCTTCATCTCCAGCGTAACCTAATTGAGTAGCACTAGGATAGATTGCAAACAATAAATTTTGACTTACTTTTATTTCTTCAGCAGTTAAATTTTGCCCTGATGTTAGTTTTGCTATAGTGTCTCTACTAGCAGGGTTCATAAGAATATTAGTTAGAAATCTAGCGTTTTTATTTCTGTAGGCATTTATACCTAACATTGTTAAAAACCACCTACCTCCTATAACTTGTCTCATGTAAGAGTTTGTCATAGAAAGTAATGTTTTTAACGGCAGAGGTTCTGGAATATTTAAAACTCGACCACCTCTTTTATCTGTTGTAATAGACATCATAGTTCTAACTTGTTCAGTCATATTTAAATTTTGAACTTGTTCTTTACTTCCATGTACCTCTATAATTGGTTTGAATTTTTTTACTATTGCTGAATAAGCATCTACTTGCCCTATTAATATTTCATCAAAAGTAACTCGATTTTCATCCATCTGTTGTCTAAGGCTTTGGTCTCTAGAAACAGTAGGTCTAAGAGGAAGTATATTTTCAGTAGGACTGATTTCTATTTTAGGTTTGTCTAAAAAATCTACAGAGGGTTTTATTCCTTTTACAGAAACTCCAGCGAGTTGTTCATATATAGATTCACTAACCAAAGTCATAACAGCATTATTGTACTGAGTTTCTGTCATCTCTGGTGCACGATCTAAAAAATCTTGTCGAAGTTGTATCATACCTTCTTTGTTAGTTTGTAATTGATCTAAAAATTTTAACTCGTTTTTAGGTCCTACACCTGCTACTGTTCCCTCTAATATTTTATCAAGATTAGTAATATTATCTGCATATTTTGCAGCTTGTACCTCTAAATCTCCTGTATATTGAGTTATAATAGTTTTTACCTCACCAGGCAATGCATCTCTAGCAGATATTAAATCTTTTAAATCTTTTGCCCCACCTGTAAAAGTTAATTTTTCAACACCAGTAAGTATTCCAGGCTTTGGTTCTCCTTGTGAAAATATTAAAGGAAAGAAATTTCTAGATAACAAATCAAATTCTGCTGCTGATAATTGTCCATCTTCTATTTGATGAGCAATACCTTCAGTTATTATTCGTTTACTTTTAGGACCAAAAATTTTAAAACCATTCGGAACAATATCACCTACATCGTTTTCATGTTTACCAGTTATATATTGAGCTGCTGTTTCTGGGTCTTTTAATGCATAATTTACAAAAGTGCTTACTAATTGATAATCTGGCACTTTAGATTCTCCTGCAGGGGTTAATTCTCTAAACACATCTCCAATAGCATTATTTATTGGGGTAGCATAATCCCTATATACTTGATTTGCTTTTTCAAAACCAGGTACCTCTTCTAAATATTCTGTTAATCCCCCAGCCCTATCTCCAAAACTCGCTGCAGACTCTAAACCAGCAGGACCACTTCTTAAAAATAATGTTTGTTGTCGAAGATAAAATGATCTAGCAGCTAAAACAGTATCAATTTTTGCATTTGGATTTAATTGATAAATAGGGGCAGAGCCTTCAGGAGCAATATTTTGTATAATATCAGGAGCACGCCTTACTCTAGGGTTTGCTCTTGCTCCCTGAATTAGTCCATTTAAATCTACTAATTCTTGTTGACTTAAATCTGGAAATACACTTTCTATAGTTCTATTTTTTACAGGTTCGTAGGCTTTATCTATTATGCCTAATATTAGTGTTTGACCTTTTCTTTTTCTTCCAAAAATTCTTTCAACATCTGCATTATACCCATCTCTTGCAGTTTTGCCTACATTAATTCTACCCTGTACTCCTTTATTATCTTTGCCTACAATTTTTGTGTAAACATTATTAAATCGTGTAACGCTTCCTGCAACTTCCCCACTAATATTTTCTCCTAATGCTTGTTGTACTTTCATAACTAGATCAGGATAGGGTGTGCCAGTCATTTCCATTTCAGCTAGATTTTTTAATTCATCTATCTTAATAACCAAATTAGATTGTTGTCTTATATTATTATCTTTATATCCTTGTAAAACAATTCCTGCATTTTCCATAAAAGCATTTATATCAGCATTATCTGTAGGCATTGTTGTTAATAACATATTATGCATTTTTGTTAATGTTGCTAGATTGTTTTCTTCTTGTTTAAGTATTTCTAATCTTTCATTACTTAACACACTGGTAAGATCACTACCTAACATACCCATATCCGCACTTTTAGCGATTGCGTTTCTTACCTCAGAAACTTGTCCTTGAGTTATATAGTCATCTACAAACATCCTAAAGTTTAAAACATCATCTACAGTAAGGGGTCTTTGTCCTGGTCTGGTAAAATTAGCTGGATTTGTAAATTGCTCTTTTATTTGTAAAACACCATTTTCATCTGCTGTCATAAAATAACCCATAATATCTTCTTGTAACTTTTCTGTAGCTTCTATGCGAGTTAAAACTTCATCCCTTTGTTCTTTAGGAAGAGAATGTACTTGTTTTACTAATTGTCCTATAGAATTAATTTCTTGCCTACTCATATTCATGTAACCCATTAATTCATTAAAACTTCTATAAGCTACTGTAAGTTGACCATCTTGTTTCATAGGATTTGCTGTAGAAGTTCCTTTTACGTTTTGTAGCCACATTTCTAAAAGTTTATCATAGACTGTGTACTTATTACTTTTTCCACCTCTTCTGTCAACTATAAGAGTTTTTCCATAATCATCAATATTTTTTAAAGCTTGTTCTACGACCTCTGGGGCTACTCTTTTTACATTTAGAATATAATTACTAATTACATCTCTAGTTGTTTTCTTTTGACCAAATTTAGAAAATGGTGTTAAAAATCTAGGATCAGGGCTAAGTGGAAAGGCTTTCATAGCTAATTGAATATGAGCAGAACCTGCTTGAGCTTTATTAACAATAGCGTTTCCAAAAGAGTTCATAGCAAAAGCACTCATATATGTAACAGGAATAATCCAAGGAGTATCTAGAGTAAATAATGGAATTGCTCCTTCTTTACCAAAAATAGGTAACTCACTAGTTTTAATTGTTGTTTTAGATAAAAAATCGTTTAAGATTAGATGGTCTGTTCCTATAACAGTTCCAAAACCTACTTGACCCATTTTATACCTACGCATAATAGAGGCACCTTCTTGTGTGTTTTGTACAGCCTTATAAGCATAATTATATCCTTCTGCTCTAGGAAGAATAGTTCTATATCGTATAGCTGTGCCTATACCATCTTGTAATAGAGTTTTTCTAAAGTTTTTTTCAGATAAAGATGCTATTTTACTTATATAATCATCTCCTTTTGCTTGTACTTTTAATCCTTTTTTTGTAAATCTATTAATTAAAGTTTGAGATAATCCACCTAAATCTGCTACAGTTTCTGCTACATCTCTAACTATAGGAACACCAAAAGATTCTGATAGGTAGGGCATAAATGTTGATTGACCAAACTCAACAGCTTCTCTAGCTCCTTGAGGAGAAAATCCTGATTTATTTTGATATCCTCTTAAAAATGCTCCAACTTTTTCAGAAGTTATATTAGGATCATATGTTTCACCATACATATTTTCTACATCAGGTGTGCTCTGTCTTTCTGCTTTTATTCTATCTGATGTAAAGAAATTACCTAAAACATCTACACCAAGCGTATTATATAAATGATTAGACAGCCTTCCTCCATATATTGGTACATCTCCATATATAAATGATAAAGCATTAAATTTACCTTTACCAGCAGCTATAAGAAGATCATGTGGCAATTTCACAAATTCTGATGTTAATCCTAAAAAAAGTTTATCTAAAGTAACATCTCTTTTAAATTCTGATTGTTTGTCTAATAATAGTTCTTTGTTTCTATAATGAATTTGTTTTTGTTTTTCATCTGTTGCATTATCGCCTAACTCTTGTTGTCTTGTTGCGTATGTATTATAAAAACCATCTAAAATATCATAATAAGAATCTGAATCAAAATCTTTTACTGATTCTCTAGTTGCAGCATACTCATCTATATTTGTTTTAGGAGCTTTTCTAAATCTTTTTCTGTTTTTTTTACCTGCAGAATACACCTGATAGTAGGGATTACCAGCATCTCCATTATTAAGTAAAAAGTTAGGTAACTCTTCTAAATTTAATGTAGACCAATCTTCATTTTCATATCTTGATAAATCTTTAATAGTTTCTGAATTTATATTATTATTTTCAAAACTACTTATTAACAGTCTTTGTAATTCGTTTTCTTTTTCAGACATAAAATTTCCTTATATTAAAATCCTCTATCAGACTGCTCTTCTTCAGAAGCAACATCTTCAGTGTAAAAAGCTTCAGTATTATCTTTATAAGCCATATTAACTATCCTAACCATTTGATCTCCTTTATTATCATCTATCATATAATATGCAGAAATCAATCTAGCTGGATTTTTTAATTTAAAGGCTAGTTGATCGTCAGTTTGTCCAGCTAATTTTCTATCTATAAGTTTAGTAGCTATAGGTAGTGTTTTATCGTAGGCTTTTTCAAATAAAAAACCATCTTCATTTTCTAGTAATTCTAAAGTTACTCTTTTTTCTATACCTCTATCTAAAAAGTCTAAAAGAATACCTACTCTAGTATTAGCTTTTGTTGATCTACTACCTTGAACAGAATTAAGAGCTTGCTCAAAGTCTTGGTTAGATATTCTAGCACTTAAACTATCTCCACCCTGTATTTGTAATGCAACATTATATGCTAAGATGGTATACATAGCTCTAAGTCTTTCTGTAGCATCAACAGATTTGTCAGATATACTATTAAAAGCATTTGCTACTTGTGCTTTATTGCTATTTGAAAAATCTCTAAAAATGTCTCCATCTACATTATTATTAAAAAATCCTCGACCTATAGCTATAAACTGTTCTAGTTGTCCACCCTCTCCCAATATATTTTTTAGAAATGTTTGAGCATTACCTGCATTACTTAACTCATCTATACCGCCTTCAACAGTTAATAATATTTCAAATATACTAAACATCTGCCCTTCTAAATCTCTAAGTTGTCTCAGTTTTGTCATTTGTGTTTGATAATTTTCGTTATTTACATTTAATTCTTTATCATCAATTAGTTTAGGATCACCTATACCAGTGTATCTACTATTTAGAATAGAAGAATATATATCATTTGAAAGTTTACCTTTTTGTAAACCAAACTCTACACCAGTAAGTGTACCTGCTATGTCTTGTTCTTTTACATCCGTAAAGTAAGGCATAAATGCTTTTGTAAATATAGGAACATTAGCTTGAATATTTGCATCATAAGTATAAGCATCTCTTAATCTTAAATCATCTACACTATCAAACTCACCTGTTCTTATATGCCTACCTTCAGAATTAATTACACTTGTAGTAGGTTTTCTTCTATCAAGTAAATCCATAGCATTATTATATTTAAAAGTTTCAAATTTAATTTCATCTACCGCTAAATCCTGCATATCTAACTCATTAGGGGGCTCTGCTGAAACAGCATAAGCAGGCTTTTCTTCTGTGCCTATATTCCAAGAATATAAATTAAAATTACCTTGTTTTAATTCTTGAGGATTTAAACCTAAACGTTTTTGTGCATAACTACTTACTATACTATACATAGGTGAAGTTTCTTTTATATCATGTATTAAAGGTAAGGCAGGTGTAAAAATACCATTTTGATATTTACCTTTTGCTGATTGCGACAGCACAGTATTAGCAAAGGAAAGAAAATCATCACCATAACCATTCCCAACAGCATATTTTGTAAAAGTTTTTAAATCTTCGTCTGTTTCAAGTTGTGAAGCTATTTTAAGTATAGCCGTTTTCTTTTCCTCTTGGTCTAAATTTTTATCAAAAGTCTCTTTTTTAGGAAAAGAAACTATTCTAGGATTATTTTCATCACCTATAGGGGCTTGAAAAGAGGTATTGCCTTTCCCCATCATCTGATCTATTTTTTGTTTGTTTTCATATAAAAATAATTGGTCTTCTAGACTTTGGAATCTTTTTGTTTGATCTATTTGAGATTGAAGTTTCATCTGCTCTTTAAGCATTTCTTGTTCAGCTTCACGATCTTTATCTTTATTATATCCTTTAAAAAATCCTTCAAGTAATGATATGCCCATATTACACCTCCCCCATCTGCAAGAAACTACCATCAGACTCTACATCAGGCATTTGCTCTTCTTTTGCACGTATTTCATCTCTTGCTTTCATTACTGTTTCTGCGTCTATGGCTCTTTGTTTTAATCCCTCCATAGCCTGTCTTCCTTTTATAAATCTAGCTTTTCTAGGAGAAAGCTGTTCCATAGAGCTCATTGTTTTTTCTGCTGTTTGTCTATCCATAGTTTCTTGATCTACAACTTCATCAGTAAATGCTACAACAGGAATATTATTTTCTAAAGCTGTTTTTATTAAATATAAAGCTATAACAGGTTTTACTATTTCTGCTACGTCTGGGCTAAACTTACCCTCTGATACTCCTGCTATCGCCATACTTTTAACTATAGCTTCTACAGGAAACCCTGCAGCTATTGCGGACATAATGTTGTCTCTAGTCTCAGGTTGTTCAAAAGCCATAAGAATTTCGTCTATAGCTTGTTGAGGGTCTACCATTTCCGCAGGATTTTCATAAGGGGCATTACCTGGATCATATGTTAAAGAGGCTCCTGGTGTAGGATAGTCCATAGGATCAAGCTGCTCTGTAGTAGAACCTTGATTTGTCATATCTATTGTTTCTGGTCTTGTTTGCATTGTTTGCCTACTATAGTTTTATGTTTGGTTTTGATTCGTCTGATTTGCCTATGTCTGGTGCTACATTAAAAGCTTCTGCAAATTCATAAAACTCTCTTTGTTTTTTCCAATTTTCTGTTAAAGTTTCACCATTTGTTAAAACATTTTGTCTTACAAGGTCTGTCACTGTACTAGCATTAACAGTTTGTAAAGGAGCTAGTCTGGTAGGAGTATCGTCTAAAGGTATTGTTTGTGCTTTAGCCATTTCTATTGCTCTAGGTTTTTCTTTTGATAAAAAATTATTTAACATAGCCTGTTGTAACATAGGGTCAGCATTTTGATATTCTTTACTTCCTTGTAACTCTTTTAGTGTACCATAACCAGCTACTAATGAAGGTATATCATCTCCTAAAAAACCACCTAATGTTATAACTGATTTTATACCTCTACCTATAGGTTCGGCAACTGACCTTACTGTATCTTTTAATCCTTTTGCTACACTATCTATTGTTTTCTTTAAACTCATTTTATAAACCCTTTATCCAGTTGTATAAGCCTGTACCTATAGCACTCCAGGTATTGGCTTTTACTTGTTGATTAAATAGCCTTGCGTTTACATCTCCAGATAAACCTAACTTAGCTAACTCATGTGCAAACTGTTCTCTATTCATGGATTTTTGTGTTAGCCATCCTGATTCATCTCTGTAAGCTTGCCATATTCTGTTCAATGCATTTTGACTTACATTTAGTAAGTTAAGTGCATTTTGCCTATTAGCTTCATTTTGATTTGCTGTATTAGAAGTATTTATTTGCCTACGCCAAGCCGCATTAGATTGGTTTATCTGAGCTTGCATAGTAGAATCAAATTTGTCTCTAGAATCTATAACAGACGTATTATATCTTGCTTGAGCATTTTCTTCATTAACATTAAATTGTCTCATAGCAGAAACTCTATTTAAGTTTTCATTTCTAACTCTAGCTCCTAAATCTGCAAAGAAACTTTCTAATTGATTTTCAGATTGAGCATTAAACTGTTTTCTAGCATTATCAGCAGCAGCATCTGTAAATAAAGATTGTGTTTTAGCTTGATATTGTAACACTTCGCCTTGTTGCTTATTAGTAAGGTTAGCCATATCTAGCTGTAGAAAAGCTTGAGCATTTAATACCTCAGCCTGTTGTCTATTATTTAAATTAGCCATATCCATACTAGCATAAGTAGCCGCATTTGTAAGAGCAGCTTTCATGTCTGCATCTAAGTTTGTTAAAGTCATGTTTTCCATAATTTTAGCATTGTTCAGATTACGTGTTTGTTCTTCATTAAACATAAGGTTGTTTTGTTCTGCTAGCCTTGCAGCATTTATAACCTGTGCTTGTTGTGCATTAGTAAGCTCTTGACCTCTAATAGCAGCTTCTACTTGAGTATTAGCTAAAGCTGTTTGTTGTTTATTACTTAGGTTAGTTAAATCTACTTGTAAGTTTGCAGAAGTGTTTGTTAATCTTGCCTGTTGATCATTACTTAAATTAATATTGTTTAACTCTGCATGTCTAGCAGCATTTGCTATGTTAGTTTGTTGTGCAAAAGTTAATTCTTTATCTTGTATTGCATATTGTAATTGAGCATTGGCTATAGCTGTCTGCTGTGTATTTGTTAAAGATTGGCTTTGCAACTTAAATGCATTTGTTGAATTAGATAAAGCTGCCTGTTGCCTAGCACTTAAATTTGCTAAAGATATATTTGTAGCTGCTGCGGCATTAGCTAAAGCTACTTTCTGTTTGTTATTTATATTAGTAAGATTTATTTCTCTAAATATCTGAGCATCTTGTGCAGCTATAGGTAGTGAAGCCTCCATAGCAGCTTGCATAATAGCCATACCAGCCATAGAACTTGCAGATAAACCTCTTTGAGCCATAACAGCATTTGCATTACGTATAGCACCTGCAGCATAGGTAGGTACATTACCATCTCCAAACTGTGCCATAAGACTTTCTAGCTGTCCTTGTATAGTAGCCTCTTTAGGCACTTCAGACATTTGTTGTTCTATAGCCTGTGCTTGAGTTCTAGTAAATTCATCAGCACTCGTTTGAGCAGCTTGCATAGTAGCCTGTTGATTTAATTCAGACATTACTTGTGCTTCAGCTTGTGCTACACTTCCAGGCAATGTTTGAGCAGTAGCTAACTGATCATTAGAAACTGTGCCTTGTGCTGCCTGCATAGCTACATTATAATCTGTAGTTACTTGATTAGCTTGAGGTACAGCTTCAGTTAAAGTAGCCCCAGTCATATTTGTAGGCTCTTTTGTCATTTCAGCTTTTTTTACTTCTATACTATCTGCTGCAGGTTTTATACCTGCTAATGTTTCAGGTGTAACTGTAGCGTTGGCATCTAAAGTGCCAGTTTCTGCTTGAACTTGACTTGTTAAAGCGTTTGTTTGTGCTGCTGAAAGAGCTAAATTATTTATATCTGTTTGTGTTTTACCTATTGAATCTATGGTACTTACTGTTGGTCCAGTAGGAACTGTAGCTTGTAAATCATCTGCACCTGCTGTCGTGGTAGTTGCGACAGGGTCTGTTCCTAATTGTATACCTGCAGTAGTTTCTAATTCACCAGAAAGTACACCCATGTTTTGTGGATTGTACATTTGACCTGAACCTAGGGCAGGAGCTTTACTTGTAAGACCTGCAAATTGGTCCATTTGATTTATAACATCAGAGTAAGCACCTTCTATACCAGTACCTTGTCCTCCAGTACCACCAGTACCACCAGTATCACCAGTAGTGTCTCTTTTTGTTCCAACTATTTCAGACGTTCCATCACTATAGAATACAGTAACAGTTCCATCCCCATTGTCTACAGTGTTTACAACTGTCTTTGTTTTTGTTCCTACTGTTTCAGACGTTCCATCACTATAGAATATGGTAGAAGTACCATCTCCATTGTCTACAGTGTTTATAACTGTCTTTGTTTTTGTTCCGATTATTGCTGTAGTTCCGTCACTGTAGGTAACAGTAGAAGTACCATCTCCATTAGGTGTTACGCCTACTATAATTTTTTCTGTAGTGTCATCATCAGTTGTAGTAGTACCGCCTGCATCACCTGCATTGCTTGAACCAGTAGTATCAGTAGTATCAGTAGTATCAGTAGTATCAGTAGTATCAGTAGTATCAGTAGTATCAGTAGTATCAGTAGTACCAGTAGTACCAGTAGTACCAGTAGTACCAGTAGTGCTAGTAGTACCAGTAGTACCAGTAGTAGTTCCTGTGCCTGTAAGCTGACTTAAATCAAGACCAGGTATTTGACTTAAATCAATATTACCGAGACCAAAACCCAAACCACTAAGATTAGACCCTAAGTTAGTAGCACCTGTAGCACCTGTAGCACCTGTAGTACCTGTAGTACCTGTAGTACCTGTAGTACCTGTAGTACCTGTAGTACCTGTAGTACCTGTAGTTACATTACTTTGACCCATACTAGGAACAGTAGCAACAGGTACGTTTAATGGTATAATTGCACCAGTCTTAGGGTGCTTAAATGTAGTAGGCATAGTAATTTGTCCACCTACTTGCATGTTTTGCCTAGCCTCTAAAGCCTGTAATCGTTGTTCTATATCTGTCAGTTTTGCCATCTTTTATCCTATGACTAATTTTAATAATAATCCTATACTACTTGCAGATGCCACTATTATGATCGTTTCTATCCTAGATAGTCGTTTTTCTATCAAAAGGTATCTGTCGGCACATGCGTCAACATGTGACTCAATTTTTTGATTTACTGAGGCTACTGTTGGTTTAGCCATGTGTTCTCCTTAATTATATTTGCTTTACAAAATCGTCAGCACTATGACTTGCAGCACTTGTAGATGCAGCACCTCTAGTGCAACCTGTAAGGTTTGTTCCATCAACACCTGTATAAGTAATTTTTTCATCACCTATTTGTACAGTACCAGATGCTGTAAATGGGTTTGTGTTAAAAACAGGAATAGTTGTTACAGAATCATTAATATCAGATATAAGGTTATTGCTACCCTTAAAATCTGAATTAGCTGACCATGAAGAACCATCATGTTTATATTTCCAACCCCACCAAGTATCTTGTTCATCTACACCTGTGTGTAGTGTTGCATTACTTGTAGTGCAATCTGATATAATAAGTTCTGGCGTACCACCATCACTAATTGTAGTTTCTGTGGAAGTAATATCTACAGTCTTACTATCGGTTAGATAATAAAGACTAATATTAGTTCCATTTCTTACTATTGTTTGCATTGTTTACTCCTTATAAAAAACTTGGCTTTGTAGGAAAAGCATTGTTAGGAAAATTTTCATCGGCAGGTAAATCTCTTAATGCTTGTCTATATGTTGTAGCTTCGGTCTTTTGTTCATCTGTTAAAGGGCTATCAGAAACAAAAGCCCAATCAGTTTCTTTTAACAATATGTTTCTTTTATTTCTTTTATTTTTCTTTTTATTGTTTAAAGCATTAGGATTTTCTTGATTATCTACCTCAATTTCTACATATTTGTTTAATGTTCCATCAAAAACTTTTTCTATTGCCATAATTAACTCCTATAAAACTGCGTAAACAGAAACAACACCTGATGCAAAATTTCCTGTTCCTAAATAAAAATAAAAAGCATCAGCATAATTTGTTGTCGTATTAGTATTTTGTGCGCCTGTAATTCCTGTTTCCATCATAAATGTTTCATTACCACCACCGCTTGAATATAGACCATAACTTTGATAAACATATCCTGCGTTTTCAACATTATTTTCATAAGTAATTTTACCATTCATTCTTGGTGAATAACCATTGCCTGTATCTGTTTGTACAGGCTCACTATGACTTAAAACATTTTCGCTACCCCAACTTATAGGTGATAAATATGTACTCCAAACATCCATGTCTTGAGCTGTGTTTGTATTGCTACCACCTAATCCATAGACTTGATGAACAATACCATCCCAATTATTACCAGATAAAACAGATGAACCACCATTATAAGGTTTAAATCTAAAGTTATGGTCTGCTTCACCTGTAGCAGATACCCCATAAAAATAAATTTCGTATGCTCTAACACCTGATGCTGTGTAACCTGATGGTAGAGATATAGTAAAAGAATTTGCACCATAATTAAGTAAATTAACCTTACCACAGAATATTCTAGCATCTGATGGAGCAGGTAGATTAGTTAATTGTGAACCATCTACCGCAGGTATTTTTGCATTTGAATCTAATTGTAATAAGTTATTAGCAGAGGTGCCGACAGCAAATTCTTCCTTTTCTGGTTCTATTTGTACTTTAGTAGTAGCAATAGCTCTACCAATAAATATTGTTCCTGAAGTAGCTACAAGTCCTGCGTCAGTTGCAAAATAATTAGTGCCTATGGAAAGCGAAGTTTGATTTTCGTTTATACCACCTTGCACAGTTATTTTACCTGTAGCAGTATCAGATATAGATTCTGCGGCTAACCCTAAAAAGTTAGTGCTTGTTAAATTAGTAACAGGACTTTGACCAACAGTATAGACAGCAGCGTAACCATATCCTGTATTACCATTATTCATAATTATTGGTATTGGGTTGCTATCCATATTTGTTGTCATTGCTGTTTGTAAGATACCACCTCTTTGAGCAAAATTATTTGTTGATGAATCCCAAACACCTGTTGTTTGTTGTGTAAAGTCTGTACCATCATTAGAAAATACTGCCCATCTTGAGGTTGCAGCACCTCCACCACCTCTTAACAATACTATTCTTTGAGCTGTTGGGTCAAAAGACAAAAACCCTTTAGACACAGAGTCAGATGAACCTGTACCGATTGAAGTAGTTGATGTCGGTGTGCCTAAAGTAAAATCATTAGTAGTCATGGTAATATTTACAATTTCATTGTAATTACCTGTTGTGTTATATGCCATAACTACTTTGTTATTGTTGCTATCAAAACATATTGTTGGTTCGTTTTTATAGTTTGTTGGCTTTGTTTTACTGCGTTCTGTTGCTGTAAGTGCAGAACCATTATTTGTTACGACTATACCTCTAAATGTTGATGGTTCTGATTTATTAACTGTAATAAAGAAAGCATTTACATTTGTATCATAAGTTGCAAGGAAAGGATTTCCTGTATTAAAAAAAGTAGAGTCAACATTAGTATTAACAAGATAAGAACTTGTTGGTGTACCTGACGCATTACCTGTTACTGCAACTGCTCTAAATGTTCGGTCTGATCCATTAACATATACAAGAAAAACCATAATATGGTTATTGTCTGGGTCAAAAAATGTTGTATGTGCCTTTACTTCATCTGTTGTTATTAAACTTAAACTGCTACCTTGTTTTGTTAGTGATGTGCCTGATATTGTATAATTAGCTATAATAAGTTTTGGATCACTTTCTGTTTGTACTGTTGCACCAAGTACACTTCTGCTTGTATCAAAAGCAACACCTGTACCATTAGATGTAACACTATTAATAACAACTTTTGTACCAAAAGATATTGTTCTTCCAGAGTCATCTACAGTTGCTATGTGTACGACACCATAATTACTGTTAGCTGCATCTCTATATGTAACTGCAACTTTATCATCTGCTACTTGGGCTAATGAAGAAGATGGATAATTAATTCCATTAGTGCCGTTAAATTGATTTGCTGTGCCTATACCCTCTGTAACAGTATTACCTGTTTGTGCAACTTGTTTTGCTTTACCTGCTGCAGTAAGTATGACAGGTTTACCTGCTGTAATAGAACCATCAGCTACAAGACTAACTGTTCCACCACTTGGCATATTTGTTAATGCTGAGCCATCTACTGCTGGTAGCTTGGCAGAACCATCTAATTGAACAGCATTGTTTGCTGATGTACCTGCATCTAATGTTGCAACTGTACCAAGACCTAATGTTGTCCTTTGAGCTGCAGCATTTGCGTCATCTAGTAGGGCTTTACCTGCTGTTGTTAAGTCGTAAGTACCTGCAGTTCCACTACCTGTAAATTGTATGCCTTTGTCAGCAGCAGAGGTAAGTCCTGCCAATGCTTGTAAATCTGCATCTAATCTAGCATTTGCAACTGTGCCAGAAAGTTGACTAGCATCTATTGTTTTGTTTGTTAATGTTTGAGTACCACTTAATGTGGCTACAGTGCTGTCTATAGCTAGTGTTACTGTGTTAGATGTAGCACTAGAATCAATACCTGTGCCACCTGCTATAGTTAGGGTTTCAGAATCTAAATCAATAGCTATTGTACCACTGTCAGAAGTAACATCTAAATCTTCTGCAGTAATTTGAGCATCTACATAGGCTTTAATTGATTGTTGTGTTGCTAATTGAGTAGCAGAATTAGAAGCCATATTGTCTTCATCTAACACTGCAGTACCTGAAACTCCAGTATTTAAAACAGCACTTGTAAGAGTTTTGTTTGTTAAAGTGTCTGTTGTTGCTTTACCAACTAATGTGTCTGTAGCTGCAGGTAAAGTTAAAGTAACATTGCCTGCGTAATCTGAGTGTGCTGCAGATTGTAATTGTGTATAGTGAGCATTGCTTGATTCACAATAGAATTTAATATTAGAAACAGAACCACCATTTTTAAGAACAATCTCACCTGTTTGTATATCTACATTACCATCTATTCTTACAACACCAGAACCATTTGGTGTAAGTGCTATATTACCATCAGATGTAGAAACTAAAGCATTACCATTTACATCTAAGTCTCCACCTAATTGTGGTGTTGTGTCCTCTACAACATTAGATATACCAGAAGATGTAGCAAGACCTGATACTAATGTGCTTCTTGTTATTTTCTTTAATCCACCACCAGAAGTATCTACAGCTAATAAAACATCGTCATTGGCAACACTTGATATTTCAGATAAATCACCTACTGCTGTAGGATTAAAATTAGTTCCATCAGCTACAAGAATATGTCCTGCTGTGTTTGTTCCCATAAACAAATCATCACCAGATATAGTAAGATCGCCTGCAATAGTCAAATTTCTCATACCAGTTAAATCTTTGTTTGAGTCTACTACAACTGCTTTTGATGCTACAACTGTTCCTGCTGTAGAGCCGTCAAGTAAATTTAATTCTGTTGCAGTTGATGTTACACCATCAAGTATATTTAATTCAGAAGCTGTTGAAGTTACGCCATCCAATATATTAAGTTCTGAAGCTGTTGCAGTTACACCATCAAGTATGTTAAGTTCTGAAGCTGTTGCTGTAACACCATCAAGTATGTTAAGTTCTGAAGCTGTTGCTGTAACACCATCGAGTATATTTAACTCTGCACCTGTAGAAGTTATTGTGGTACCGCCTAAAGTTAAAGAACCTGATATATCTACGTTACCATTTATATCTACAGTAGTGGCAGCTATCTGTATTTCTGTATCAGCAACTAAATCTAATTGTCCATCCGTAGATGAATTAATATATATTGCAGTATCTCTAAACTGTACTTTTTCTGTAGTGCTTAGTAGTATATCATCAGAAAACTGAAAATAGTCTTCATCCTCCATCCAAGTGATAACACCATCATTAGAGTTAGCATTAAATGTAACTGCTACATCTGTGTCTGCACCTGTGCCCATGCTGATAGTATTACTGAATAGTGTTGAAAGGGGTCCACCATCTCCTGCTGTACTACCATCATGGGTATGCCCAGTAGATACATGAAAAGCTGCCAATATTTGGTTGAACTCATTATTACTATGAGCTGCTGTTATTGTATCTCCTGTAGTAAAACTTGATTGTCTTGCTGAATAGCCTGCCATTATTATCTCCTACCTGCTGCTGCAAATTCTAAACTAAACCCTTTTAATGAGTATGGATTACATGTTTCGGTGGCTGAATCTGTAAATTGTAACGCTACTGCAAAACCAGAACCTACAATAGGCTGTCTTACTAATACAAACTCTGCTCCTCCATATACTGCTGTTCCATAAACAGAACTACCATAGATAGCAGCACCCTCTTGTGCTCCTGTTATGGATATACTGTTTGGGTTTAAAACATCGTCAGAACCATAATCATATTCTAAACCTAAATTAGTATCTAATGATCCTTCTGGTCTATAATTTAATATTGCTCTGTGAAATCTTTTTCTAATACCTGGGTCTCCCATAGTCCAGTGTGCTGATTTATATCTTCCTTTTATTGTTATTGTAGAATTACCAGCATTGGTAAATGTGCTTCCTGTTTCTTGTTTATATATAAATCCATCATACCCACCATGCACTACAGTTTCTACATTAGATATATAACCACTATCAGCACAATTAGGTTTTATACCTTTTATTTCTGAAAACTCCCACCTGTCTCCTCGCCATACAGCTATAATACCTTTACTGTCTGCTTCATCTGCTTGGTCAGAAAAGAAAATTCTATATTGTGTTTTTGCCCTTATAACTACAGAGGTAATTGTATCTGCTACACTGTTATAATTTAGTTCTGTAAATTTTCTTTGCACTGGTCTAGATATCACTCCTAATTCTACATCACCAATTTTTTCTGTACCTGCAACTGTTCTTAAACCATCTGCAGATAGGAAAAGAATATCACCACCTACTTCTTGTATACTTTGTGGAGCAACACAACCTACGTTAGTTGTTACTGGTTGCATTTGAAAGTCTGCTTGACTATTTCCTACTATTCTAAATATAGCACTTTCACAAAATACATAAAGCTGTTCTCTAAATACTCTAAGACCTACTATATCGCTACTTACAGAAACAGACCCTGCACCATTTGCAGGAGTAAAATCATTTACATCGTAAGGAGCAGAGAATATTAATTTTTGTGGTGATGCAGACATGCCTGCGTAGAAAGCATGGTTTTTAAATATTTTTACAAATTTAGGATTAGCAGGAGCACCAGTTGCATTTACATCTGTAACTGAACTGTTATCATAATGAGAAGCATTATTAGCTCCATCTGCCCATATTATTCTTTCTGTACCATCTATATTAAAGGTATCAAAATCATATCTACCTGCACTTGTTCTGCCTGTATCAATTTGTGTTACTGAACCAGTTGAACCTAGTTTAAATACTTCTGTACCTCTAGCAGCTACAACTAAATCTTTGTAGATAGCAGACATAAGTATAGCACCTGAGGTGGTCCCTGAAGTTATTTCGTTACTATTAAATTTAGCAAAACCATTTATTCTTCTATAACCACCGCCTATATCTGGTTCAAAGTTTGTCAATTCCAAAGCTTCTCCTGGTTGCATTTCAAACATGGACTTGTTTAATACAAGACCTCCTACTAAGTCTACTACATATGGTCGCAACATATCTGCCATTAGACTGCAAACATGTAATTTTTACGATTTATTAAATCTGTTCTCATTCTTTGTAATCCAAAACTATATTCCTGTAAGTATACTTGAGCTAATTGTGGATCAGCCCTAGTAAGTAATGTGTAATAAACAGCTCTTTTTACTATTAGATCGTGGTAACGAGTTGGTATACTAGGCGTATCACTTGACGCAGATAAATCTGTTGGGGAAGTATAATAATCAAACTCTACAGTATAAGAGCTTTTATCTGGCACAGGCGAAACTCCAAATGTAAGGACTGTGCTAGAAGCAACAGTTCTATATACAAACTTTGGCTCCGCAAAGTGGTCAGGGTTTTGATCTTTATCTGTTCCAACTATTCTATCTTTCCACTCATCCTCATTTAAATATCTTAACTGGCGAGGATGAAAATCTTCTTTTACGCTTACATTATCTATAAGAACTGTAGATGATGCAGTCTCGTTTTTAATTGTTATAAAATGTGATGTAGCAGAAGCTTCAAATGTAAAATTGTGATAACTAAGATCGCCTTCATCATTTGATCCTCCTGCAGAAGTATATGTGCCTGTAGATATATCTGTAGCTAAAGCACTTGTTCCTATTGAGACTGCTATAGTAGGATTTACTGCTGTGCCTGATGTAGCAGCGTTTTTCATAGCAAATGAAACCATATAAGTTCTACCCCTAGTAAGAGAAAGTTCTTGATATACAGCACTAGTGCCACTGCCTGCTGCTAAAGATAATGCACCTGAAGCGTATGTAGCACTTCCAGTACCTGAGTTAGATGCAGTCCAATTAGTTATATTACTTGTAAACTCACCATTAGTTGTTAATTCTGTAGGTATTAAAATAAAACTATCCCAATCTACTGTAGATGCATCTGATGGAGCATTGTACTCTTGTATTCCTGCAGTTAAAGCTTGTGAACCTGAAGAATATAAGTAAGACCACTCTACTTCTGATGTTGATATGTCTCTTATAGACTTATTGACATTTTCTTTTACTGATGTTTGTATTCCTACTGTAGCTGTTGCAGAAGTTAAATCTGTAGATGTAGCCAACGTAGGTTCATTTAATTCTGTTAATACGTTATTTACTAGTGTAAGAAATGTAGCCATGTTTTGCCTATGTTGTTAAAGGATTGTATATTAGCTCTACACCTGCTATCGCTGTTATTGTGCTTGCTGTTCCTGCCGTGACTGTTACTTTATCACCTGCTTCTAATACTAGGAATATATCTGTTAGACTTAAAAAACTTTCTCCGTCTATTGACTTAGACCCTGTTATCGGAAAATGCGTACTAGCTGAAGAATCAAACCATTCTAATTTAGCTGTTTTAGCTGATGCGTTTGCATTTCCTACATTTATAAATCTTACAATCCCTTTAAAATTACTAGGACAAGTGTATACATCTGTCCTACTTGTACTTCCTGGTGTTGCCCCTGCTGAGATAAAAGTTGACTCAGTCATGTTCTAATCACTACTCTGTTGTTTCTTTATCTTGAGTAGAAATTTCTATTGTTATAGCTTGTGATTCTGGAATATCAGCGTTCAACATAATTCTTGAACTACCGCATCCTACTAGAAAAACAGAAACTATAAAAACTAAAAATAAATTCTTCATAATTTTTCCTTGTAAAAGGCAGGGGGTACCTAATACCCCCCACCAAAGACATTATCTAGGCATATGTATCGCCAGACTCTGTATCACCTAAACCGTCAATGTCAGCTAAAAGAGCCCATACTCGGACCTTAGAGTTAACATCAGCAGTGCCAACAGTTACATCTAGTGTATCTGCTGCTGCATAGGTAACAGCGAGTTCAGCAACAGCATCGCCTGAGGTCATTTGACCTGCAGATTGAGTAGCAGCAGCAACGTAAGTTACTGAGCCATCGCCTAATGCCAGAGTACCAGTTCCAGTGCCTGCAGTGATAACATCAATGCCTGCACTCATTACTATTGAGTTAGCTGGTACGTTTATTGCTTGATAGACATCTCCATTAGTTAAAGCAGTAGATGTGCCATCAATAACAGTTGATTGTACGTATACCTTAGGTATAGTGTTGGATGACACGTGACCTTGTCCTGTGCCAGCCCCTGTTTGTGTTAATGTAGCCATTTATGATCTCCTTTAATCTAATTTAACGAAGGCTTTTGCTATGGATTCAGTTCTAAGAACTTTTCTACCATAAACATGAAGACCACGAACGATATCTGCAAAAGATTCAGTGTCTCTCACTACTTCTGTTTTTGCAATTTGTGACGCAGTAGCACAAGCACCTTGATGCCCAGCTAAAACGATATGCACGTCTGAAGTAGAAGCAGATGGCATGTTGTTAGACTTATAAAGTCTAAAGCCATTTACTAATTGAGGAACAACTAAACCATTTCTAATCTGTGATGGTGAACCTTCCTGTAGGAAGTTAGCATCAAGTAGTTTAGAACTAGTTTGTTGTAGCTCTTCAAAGAATCTTGGAGCAGCTACTACCCATCTGTTGTCTGTAGGAACGTTTTGGTCGTCTAGGAGTCTTCCTAGTCTTGCAATTACGTTTACAGGGTCAACTTCGCTAGTGTCAAAACCAGTATCGATTGAGTTAGTTGCGTGATCAGCACCATACGTATTTGTTGATGTGACTTGTGAGTTAATGTTAGAAAGAACCTCTGCATCATAGGTGTCTTTAAGTGTGTAAGCACCTGCTGATGTAGCTAAAGTTTCAAAATTGATGTGCCCTTGTCTTTCCTCAATATCATCTACTTTAAAAGCAAATGCATTAGCTTTGTCGACTGTTAATTGTATTTCATCGTCAGCTAAGTCTTGAGTATTTACAGAGGAACCTCTTGTATAGGCTTGAACTGTAATTGTAGGTTCTTTTATGATTCTAACAGTGTCGCCAAAATTTTCAATTTCTCCGAAATAGTCAGTGTTGGTAATATCCTCAACAACTGAAGCTTTACGGAAGAATTTAAGAACTTTTTGACTATAGATTTCAGGTAAAAAATTACCTGAAGGCAGGTTGGTATATCCTGCTGCGGTTGAGATAGCCATAATCGAATCCCTTTCTAGTTAAAGTTAATAAATTAACGGATTCTGCCCTCTCTTCTTGCTAAGTCGATTTCCTTTTCGTACTTTTCAAATTCGTGAGGTTTCATCCGTCTGATTTCCTCAGCACTCCACTCTTTCTTGCCTTTGGCTGGTTCCGACTTCTTTTTAGTAGGAACAAAGTCAGCAGCAGTATTAGTGGCTTGCTTTTTTGATGTACGAGAAATACCTTTGTCGGCTTTGTATAAATCTAAAACTCTAGCAGCCCATTTAGCGTCAGTATTATTTTTGGTAACACCATCTGCTATGGAAGGTGGCTGTTCATCTAGCCAAGATATAAATTCTGGCTCTGCTTTAATCTGCATAAAATCAGGATGTAGTCTAAGAAGTTCTTGTTCTGCCTTTTCTTTAGTTAGTTTGGCTCTATCTTCTTGTAGCTCCTTAATTTCATTTTGCAAAGCTTTTGTTTTATTGTCGGCTTGTGAGTGTGCCACAGTTTCTATTACATTATAAACATCTGGATATTGCTCTTTGAATTGTGTTAATTCTTCAGGCGTTTTAGGTGGTGTATAGTTAGCACCTCCTCCTGATGCTTGTTTTGCTAAATCTAAAAGTTCTTGTTCTTTACCTTTAAACTCTTCTATTTTAGCATCATAATGCTTTTTTAAATCATCATACCTTTTTTTGTAGTCATGTTCAGGTTGTTCTGATTTGGTAGTCTGCTCTACAAAGCTATTTGATTCTTCCTTAGAAGTAGCTGCTTCTGGAATTTCTTCTTCAGCAGGGTTCGGTTCAGGATCAGGATCGTCTAGCTGTTTTCTGTAAGCTCCTTGATATGGAGCTGGTTCTAAATTTTCTTCTTCCTTTTCTAGTGTTTCTTCGTTCATTTTTACCTCATTGGGGGCTTTACTTTCTCCGTAAAGGTAGCCCATTCAGTTATTAAAGAGACAGGGTTGCTTTCGCAAGTAGCTGTCAACTAAGTGTTGGGTCTTTCACCAACTGACATAAGACCCCTATTGTTCATAGTTTCAAGAACATTAGAGCCTATATATTCTGTTAATTTCTTTGGTATAATATATTCACCATTGTGTACATTTACTGGAACTTTACCTCCAGATTTTAGATTCTTGCCTGCATCTGTAGCAGCTCTTGAGAGCATACGATCTATAGTATCTTTACCATAGAGGGCTACTGCAGGCTGAGAGAGTACAAAATCCCCCTCTTTTAAAGTCATAGGAACATCATCTGCCCTTGCAGATGGCGGAGCTTTGCCTTTTTTGTCGACAAGTCCATAATTACCTTTATTATACTGTACATTCCCACCCTTGTCAAGCGAAATTTTGCCACCTTGCTTTATTCCTGTAAAATTAGAAATATTAAAACCTGAATCTGCTAACATTTGTCGTGTTTCTTCTGGTGATTTTTGTATTCCTCGATATTGCCTAAGATTAGTTATTTTGTTTTCAGCTATGTATTCTAAATCTTCTAGTATAGAGTTATAAAATTCAGCTAGACCTGCTTCATCTGTAGCAAAAGTTTTTCTGTATACATTTTGATCTCTACCATCAAAGTAATCTGCTCTATTTAAAAACATGTCTCTTCTAGAAAGTCCTTCTTGTTCTATATCGCCTATGGTATAAAATAAACCATCTCTAGCACCATAATGTATTTGTAAGTCGCCTTTTAAATCAAAACCATAATCTGATTCCATTTTTTGTATTAAAGGTATAATAGGGTCTAATAATTTTTTTGTAAATTCTACATTATCTTCATTCATTTTTGCTGCATCGTAATCACCAATGCTATAACTTTGAGATTTAAACTCATCAAAGTCTACACTAGCATATCCTGTTTTGTTAGAGGGTTTTTTACCTAATAGAAACTGCAGTGCCATGAGACCTACACCTAAAACTGGATTTGTAGCCATAGCATACCCTGTAATTCCAGAAGCAGCAGCTTGTTTTATATCTCCAGTTCTTAGTAAAGCAACTAAACCAGATATAACTCCTGCACCTACAGGTATAGCTTGACCTTCAATACCTCCTGATAAACCAAACAATTCTCCTACTCTCTCAGCACCAAATTCTATAGCAAGATGTTGAGTAGCAGCAAAAGTTGCATCTTCTAACTCTCCTCCTAAAAGAAGAGACCCTGCTGCAGCAATAGCAGCACCACCCCAACCAGTTATTTTTTGTCTAGCTGCACTTGCTTCATTAACGTTACCATTAGATGCCGCAAGAGCTACTTTATAAGCCTTATCACCATAGGCTTTTATCAAATCAGTCTGAGCAAATTGTATACCACCTGCTAGTGCAGCTTTACCTGCATCACCTGTAGTCAAACCTACCAGAAGAGCTGCACCAAACTCATCATATAAATCTCTTAATTCTACATTTTCAGTGCCACCTATTTTAAATAGATGTGTATTTCCTAAGTTTTCAAAAAACCCTGCATCAACAGTATCAAACACACCGCCTAATTTTATATCTTCTTCTGTAGGAATATTTAAACTATCTGCTACTGATTTTTGTATAGCTTTAGTATTTATACCTTGTTCATTAGCAACACTAGCAGTCATGTAATTAGCTAAAGTTCTATTTCCGCCTATTTTAACTGTTGCTGCTTCCCTCAAGGCAGAGGTAACATCCATAGAGCCTATTTCAGTTATTTTGTCTTGTAAATTTAGCCAAGCAACCCCTTGTTGAAATGTGTAAGGAGTTCGACTACCTCTTAATTTATTTGTTTCTAAAACCCAACCATCTACTCTATTTTTAAAATCTAAATCTGTCGCATACCTGTCAACAGGATATAAAGTGCTTAAAAAATCTACACTAGAATCATCTAACAAATAGTCTTTTGTTATATCAAATGTAGAAAAAGAATCACTCATATCAGGATTAGAAGTGGTAGTAAATATACTTTCTCCACTAGTATCTCCTACAGCATCCATACCAACAGAAACATCACCCATAGTTCCTAATAAACCTAAAGCTGCTAATTCATCTCTAGATAAACTTGTATCTACAGGAACAGAGGCAGCACCACTTTTTGCTAAATCCCCTGTTGTTGAACCTACATTACCTAAACTCAGTCTTTCTGAAAGAGGGGTAGTTATTCTAGGACTTATATACCCTTCTGGTGGTTTGTAGCCTAAAGGATCAGCATCTATATTTGTTTTGCCTAACGGAAATCTTTCCTCTAATGTAGGTAAAGGGTTTCTTGCAGCAAATGCTTCACCACTTTCTCCTGGAGCAGGGTTTACAGAATAAAAACCTTGTGTTGTGTCTACTGGAGTTTCTACTTCGTTTTGTATTACTCCTGTGTCAGGTAGAGTTATTATGCCTTCACTATCTGGTGTTAGACCACCTTCTTGCATATCTATAAAACCACCTTTTTGTTTATTTAATAATAAATTTTCAAAATCAGAAGTTCTTACAGGAGTCTGTTTATGCCAATCAGAATTTTTAGCTTCTTTTGCAGCTTCTTCAAACTTGCCTTGCTGTAAAAAAGCTATAGTTTTTTTAAATTTTTTAAAACCCTCTTCACCTAATTGAAATACAGCACCTGTAACAGCATTTCTAACATTATCTTCCGCAGGTATTTTAAATTCTTGAATTATTCTATCAGCACCTTGTTGTGCGTTAAGATAATCTTTCATAAATAATTCGTCAGCTTGTTCTTTAGTTAAAGTTGTAAAATTTTCACCTTTTTTTATTTTATGACCATACCCTATTGTAGGATTATTGGTAGAATCGTTATAAACAGTACCAACAAAACCTTCTCTAAGTTTTAGTAATTCTGTATGTTCTTTAGGTGTTTTCATCCCTTTTAGACTCCGCCCTCACCCTGTCCTGTAATTGGAGTAACATTCCCAGTAAAGCCGCCTTCCCCTGGAGTTGGCGTAGTTCCTGTTCCGATTGTGCCACCACCAACGCCTGTTGGATCAGTTGGGTTTGCTCCTGCAGGAACTCCTTCAGGGGTTCCCATGTTTGGTTGTTGTTCACCAGGGGCAGTAGCCTCTTCGCCAGTTGTTTGTCCATTTAAACCTCTTAAAATTTCAGCAAATATTTGTGCTTCGTTAACATCATTAACTAGCTCATCAGGCTCCATGTCCTGAGCTACTGCTAGTTCCTTAATCAACGTAGGTAATTTTACAAAAGGAGCAAGCATAGGATTAGATACTGTTTGTAGTAGCATCGTTAATCTTTGTGACCTTACTTCTTTCATCATTACAGACGTTGTGCCTCTAGGTTTAATCTCCAAATCACCCATAGTAGCTTCTTCATCTTCAGTAAATTGCATGTTCCACATAAACATGTTTTCTCCTAAAGGTCGAAGAAGATGATCATCTATATTTTTAATAACAGTTTTAATACCTAAACCTGCTGAACCCATTAACATAGATAATCCTGCTGCAGTACGACCAGTACCAGTCACGCCAGTTTGACCATGAACAATACTAGGTATACCTGTTTCTTCATCAGCAAGTTGCCTTGCTTTGTCATACATCTGGAGGTTTTCTACTGCTGTACTAGGAAACTTAATTCCTGTAATACCAGTACCAGGAGCTCCAGACTGTCTCCTAAATATTTTACCAGGGTATATATCCATAGACTGACCTGGTACCATCATGTTTTCGTCTACTTCAAAAATTAAATTGCCAGCTAGTGCTAAGTTGTCAATAGCCATACGAACATGACCATTCATCAATAACTGAGCATCTTCCATATTTTCAGGAACACCTATACCAAAAAATCTGTAAGGATTTTTTTCATATGGAAATACTTGATAGGGTAATCTTTCAGGCACAAATGGATTTAATACTACTCTTAGTATTTGAGTACCACATATCCATGCATTTACATGCACTTGATCTAGTGCTGAGGTATCATCAGGTATGTCTAGTTGTATTTCTTGTGCCATCTTAGCATCTAATACACCCCAATACTCTAGTACTTCAAACCTATCTTCATTATAAATAGGATCATTGTCTGCGTATAAATCATTTTCAAAATATCTTTCTTCGTAATTTGTACCCATAGTAAGGCAAGTTTCAATAGCATCTTTATCAAAAAAAGGTCTATTTCTTAGAGCACGTAATTGTGATCTATTCATTCTATGTCTTTCTATAATATATTCTGCATCTTCTAAACTTAATGCCGAAGGATCAGGATATAAATCCCAACAAGATACATGACTTAATCTAGGAACTAATTTTTCTTCTGGATCATAGTACCTACCATTTTCATCGCTAGACCACTTATGTATTGTTTTTGTATGGTTAAAAGGTCCTTTAATTATACCAGTGCCAAGTAAACACTGCTCAAAAAGTCCTTTTCTGAGTTCGGAAACTGCTGAAGCGTCTAGTAGTTGATCATGGATAAGTTTTTCCATTTTTCTAGCTGCTTCCTTGGCTGGAGATAGTTGTGGTTCTCCCATGTTAGATGGACCTGCGACTAAATTAGCTTGAGCCATATCATCTTCATACGGACCTAATTCTAATTCAGTAGCTTCTGTGGCTCCTGGTGGTAGCTCTCTACCATCTCCTTCAAACCCATAAGGGTCTGATTGTTCTAATTGCTGATCTAATTGTGTTTCTAGGTGAACAAACTCCTCTACGCCTTCTGGCATAGGAGTAGATTCTACAGATATAGGAACTTTACCTTGTGAAAATAAAATATCTACTAACTGCCCAAAAGCAGCTAATACTTTTACTTTAGTTATTTTTACAGTAACTTTAGATCGTTCTGATTTTCTATAATCTTCACTATCTTCAGAAGTTCCTCTGTAGTTTTTGTAAGCTTTGAGCCATCTTTGTTCGTCTGATAGACGACCATCTTCTGATTCTCTATACTTACCTTTTATGTAGCCTGCTAAACCAGTCATCTCCTCTTGGGTGATGTCTTCCTGTTCGTCAGTGCCTACCAGTTCACCTAAATCAGCCATAATTAGTAATCCTTCTGATCAGCCATAGACATGAAGTTGCCATCTATTTGATTTTTCTTCATACCTGAGGTATTACCACCTTCAACAGGTGTTTCTTCGCCATGAGAATATCTTGTTTCAACCCACTTTTCATTTTTCATTCTGAAAAGTTTAGTTTCATCTTCAGTTCCCATTTCGCCTTGTTTGTAACCTTTCATTAACGGCATTGTTTTCTCCTTATAAAGTTAATATCCAAAAATTGGATCGTTAGGTGTGTATCTATCATATTCTCTAGGTTTTCTAAATCTAGGATGATAGTACGGACTATTCACTAAACGTGTCATACACATATAGCGTAGTGCATCATAAGCATGATCATCAGCTTTTGTATCTACATCCTCTGGATTTGTTTTACTTAAAGGTAATGTAGGTAACGTTCTAATCAAATGCTTACAATTATTGAAGATACGTAAACGTGGTTCACCTAAATCGTTATCGCCTAATCGTTTATGCATCTCTATTTTCCCTGCTAACCTATCTCGGTTAGAAGCCATAAATCTTAAATTTAATCTATTCATAGACTCAGCAATACTAAGCCCATGACCAGTTCGGCTAAAACAGGACTCATCCAAAACAGCCGTCTGGATTGTAGGATCGTCATATTCAAGCTCAAGTATTCTTTCAGCTAACTGCTCCCCTGTGAATCCTTTGCCATATAATTCTCTATATATCCAAAGATTCCCATCAAAATCGATTGCACCCCAAAGTACACAAGAAGGACTAGAGTAACCATAGTCTGCAGCCCTAATACGAGCCCAAGAACGAGGAATCTCAAAAGGCTCAACCACATGTCTACTCCTATCAAACTCAGCAAACGCTGCACCATCCGTGACATCCCAGTCTCCTTCTAATAATCTTCTACGTTCTACCTCTGGTAGAGAGTTCAACATGGCTTCGTATTCCCCTGAAGCCATTAAATATGGATTGTCCGTTAATCTTGCTGGGATGAATCTTCGTTGGAAGAGGGGTTTTCCTGCTTTTTCTGCGTTACTAGACCCATAACGTAAGATACGATTTGATTCCACATCCCTAGCCCAAAAAGGAGTATTTGATTTGGAAGGGTCAATATACATTTTTTTAATCCACCAACCACCGACTCCACCTGGGTTAGCAGTGCAACGCATGTAAGGTATAATGCTTTGATCCGTTGTACGCAACCTTGAACGAAGGTATTCCCAAACGTAAGGAGTTGGGTAATGCGTGATTTCATCGATTGCAATCCAGTTAAAACTTTGTCCTTGATATCTTGTAACATCTGTATCTCTATCTAAATATGAAAATAAAATCGTAGCCCCAGATGGAAATATCCATGTCGATTTACTTTCTTTAAAAACAGCTTCTGGGAAAGCCTTTAAATATAATTGCCTACTTTTATCTATAAGCTCTGTTAGTTCGCCCAATGTTCTTCTGAGAAGCAACCCTCTATGGTTTGGGTTGTGGGCATATCGTAATGCATCTGCAAGTAAGGCGTAGGATTTACCTCCACCTGCTGCACCTCCATAAAGAACATCTCTTTCAGGAGCTGCTAGAAACTCAGTTTGAGGACCCTGATTTGGATTGAACGCAACTTCCCTGTCCGCAACAAGTTCCTTTACCGCAGTTGGTGCATCCGCAAGAACATCCTCCGTTATCGCACCCTTTCCCTGAAGACCCTTGTCCAGTGTTTTGAACTTCTCTATCTTCTCTTTCTTTAATTGCTTCTGCCTCTTTAGTTGGTTCGTATGCTTCTTTATCTTTTTATCTCTATAGCGAATCTGTGCCATAGTAGCTCTTCGAGCTTTTTCTTTTGCTGAAAGGTTATATCTACCTTTCTCTCCTGCCTTGAGCTTTGGTCTTCCTCTTTTTTTAGTTTCCGACAATTTCAGCCTCAACATCTGATAAGTCTATAGCTTCTGCTTTCTTAGCAGGTAACAATACGACAGCATGTACATGTTTGTTTTCAGATACAATTTCCTGTCTTTTAGATATACCACATCTGTCTAAGATGTCTGTTGCTGCTTCAAATCGTAGTTTCTGTCTGGCGATAGGCTCATCGTTACCACCAGATAGTGCATCTTTTATTTGTCCTACTGCATTGGCTGTTGTCGTTGCTAACAACTCTTTTGCTCTTTCTATAATATGAGGTCGCATAGCCTTTGACACTGAAGACCTTGAGGTCTCTGAATAGCCTGCATGTAATAGACTTTGGGTTATGTTCCCAAAGGTTTTCTCACCCTCTGCAAAGTATGCGTCTAAGAAACCTTGTTGTTTCTCGGTGAGTTCTTTCGATTTTCTTTTTTCAGGTAATAACATTATCTTGGATATACCCTTCCACCATTTGCGTATCTATTGTTTTGTGATATATATTTCATAACTCCGCCAGTTCTTGCAAATGTTTTAACATTAGTAGGCTTTCCTCCTACTCCTTGTGCTTTTGATCTTTTACGTCTTACGGCACTTGCTATTTGTTTTTTAGACATTCTGTTTGCTTTAGCTCTAGGAACACACTTAGGGTATTTTCTTTTTGACTTTCTAGCAGACTTTCTACCACAAGGTTGAAACTTACCTTTTTTTTTAGGTGCTCCTATATCTACCCAATCGCCTTTCGGTCCTTTACCAAACCATTCTTTTAAGCTCACTTACTTTTTCCTCGCTTTTCGTATACTGTCTTTACCTTTTTTAAATATGGCAACTACAGCATTTTTACCCATTACTTTTGCTCTTTGTTCTCCTACAGTTAATATCTGTATTTTTCTAGCAAAAGGTTTTTTTAATTTTTTAACTTTTGCAACTGTAGCTCTGGCATCCGCAGGAGTAGCAAACTTTATTCTTACAGTATCTTTAGGGTTTTCATCTGTATATAATCTTCTTCCAGAACCCTTTGGCTTTTTACCTGTACCTACTTTAGGATTTTTCTTTTTCCTAGCCATACTAAACTATTTATAACCGCCACCACGTTTTTTGTATGTACGAACTAGCCAAGCATTAGCATATGCTGAAGGATAGACTTTAAATTTTCTTTTAGCTTCTGCCTTTACTCTGGCATACAGGCTAGGGTTAGTAGGTGTAGGACCTTTTGTCTTTTTTTTTGTCTTTTTCTTTTTAGCTTTACCACCCTTTTTCATATCGGTAGCTTTTTTTGCTCTTTCTGATAATTCACTAAAACGTACAACTGTTTTACTTGTCTTGGTATGGTTTTTGCCTGTGTGTATACTACCATCCTTCATTTTGTGAGTATTACCTTTGAACTCTTTACCAGTTTTAAAATAATATTTTACCATTTAGTTATACCTACTCATCAAATATTCAACACCTCTATAACAACCTGGTCTATAGCTAACTTTATTTCTTGTTTTACTAGTTTTATATTCAATTCCTCTATATCTTTTTTGAAGACCTTTTCTCATATCTACTATAGGGTATTTAATAGTTTTTAAATTTGTTTTATGTACTCTTTCCATAAGAATCTCCTTTATATATTAGCAATAAAATGTATGGTATGTGCTAAACCCACAGTAAAAAGTATACCTATGACTAGTTGAATAATACCTATTACAATCTTCATTTAACATTTCCACCTTCTTCTAGCTTGCCTAATCCGTGAATTAGGGTTGTTTCTTGTCTTAGCGGAACTTCTTTTTAGTTGTCCCAGTGATCTTGCACAATAAGACTTACGTCTTTTTGCTGCCTTACTGCCTTTCTTTACTTTACCAGTAACTGCTGTTTTTAATTTAGACCCAGGATTTGCTTTACGATATGCAGCAACTCCTTTTTTTGTCATACCAGCACCAGCTTTAGTGGGTCTGTAGTTTCCGCCTTTACCTGTAGTTCTTCTAATAGTTTTGGCTTTTTTTCTTTTAGCCGCCATTAGTCCATAGGGTCTGGCATACGAGGACTAGGAACTCCTCCACCATACCTTTTATTTTCTGTGCTGTATGCCTTAGCACCGCCACCATACATCATTTTTTTCCTATTAGAACATACATTACCGCCATGCCCTAAGTTCTGTGGATCAAAACCCATTCTCTTTACTACATCTTCTTGACCTGCAGCTACTAATGCTTTAAGTCCTTTATTTTTGGCTGGACCGCCTTTTTTCATTTTAGCTGTCTTGGCTGCATTAGCAAAATCTTGTTCAGTGGGTGCACCTTTATCACCTTTATTTCTCATTTTTCTGCCGCTTCTTCTTTTTTTGTTTATGTTTTCATATAATGACATTATATTTTACCTTTCGATGGGTATACTCTACCACCATGAGCATATCTGTTATTCATGGATGCGTACATCTTTCCGCCACCCATCATACCATTTTTCTTTTTCTTTTTAGTAACCATGCTGCCATACATCATATCTTCTTTATGAGCTTTACCACCATGTTTCATCATGGGCTTTTTCTTTTTCATCATACCAGCTCCGCCACCATACATCATGTCTTCTTTATGAGCTTTGCCACCATGCTTCATGTCTTTATGAGGTTTACCACCATGTTTCATTTTTTTGTGGGCTTTGCCACCATGCTTCATGTCTTCTTCAGTTTTATTTGCCATATTTTTCTCCTTTTCGGCTTATATGAAGGATGGGGGGCAAGAAAAACATTGCATTTTCCTACAAGGCTTGCAAGCACTTATGTGGTCGGTTTTGCCTACTTGGGCATACCCCCCTAGTGACCCCCTTCATACTCCTTATTATACTCTGTATATAGGGTTTTGTCAAATAAAAAAAAATTTTCTTGACAGAAGCGTTTTCTGGGTGTACAATAGGATTAGTCCGCCAGGGCTAATATATAATATATATAGGTGTAGGCAATTAATCCCCTCAGATATCCTCTGGGGGTTTTTTTTGTGCCATATAAAGGTAGGCAAAACTACCTGCGACTCGTTCTCAACTAACCAAAAAAAAATAAAAATCTGTCATCTGTGTATACAGAGGTGTGGGGTGGGGGTAGTGGTCCTTGCACGCCCTGCGACTGACTACCTGAAGTACTGCGAATAAGTGCCAAAAATAATAAAGACGAGCATAGCTCGCCCATAAAAAGCCAATAAAGCTATGAGAAGCTAAGCTTCGAATGCCTTTTTAGCGAGCGAAGCGAGCCGAATTTTCCAGGATTGCATAATCTATTCAGGATTGCATAATCTATTCAGGATTGCATAATCTATTCAGGATTGCATAATCCAATTGATATTTTTTGGGGTGTGTCGAGGGCGTTCTGGCGTATCTTCTGAAGCATCCAGAAAGCAACTTCCCCTGGAATGCTCTTTTTTTTCAATATGATCCGATTAATTTAGGGTAATATTATTATAAACTGGATCTTAACTTTTATAATTATATTACATAGAAAAACCCCACCGAATAAATAAAATCGATGGGGTCTAGGGAGGAGTCCTAATGTAGGGAATTATTCTATTACGTGAATAGATTTAATACTGTCTACTATATCACTTTCAACCTTATAGCCATTCCTTACAACTTCAACTCTTGTAAATAATCCAGTTTCGGAATTATATACCATTCCGTCATGAGTAAAGTCCCAAGATATCCTAGGTAATATATCTGCAATAAATAAATTAGCAGATTTTGTTTCGCCTTCATCACCAAGGCCAAGTATTAAACCTCGACCAGCAATAACGCCAGCGTGTCCGAATGGTAAGTTATGCACTTTGAAAAACCTTTGGTCTCTTTCCAACAATCCCTCTTCATCAACCCATAAATCGTGTCTATCGCTAAAGCTTACAACTTCAACCATACTGCAACCGATATGCTTATACATATCAGTAAGGGTTTTGTCTTTGTCTACTTTTACATTAGTAACCTTTTTCAAATATGGGTCTATAAGTATTCCGTTTAATTTTTTAGTTTCTTTGTTCATTTTTTTGATGTCTCCTTGATTGTTATGATCTCATTATATATGAAATTCGTTTTTTTGTACATTGTAAAAATAATTTCTTTTGCTCTTTTTATGTCTTGGTCTCTCAAGGCGAGTTGTAGCTCATCCAGATTTCTGGAAATAGTCAGTTCAAAAAGTACAAGCTCATTGACTAAGTTTCTCTCTTTCTCTTCAAAATATTTGTTCAGTGCCTTGTGCCAGTTTTTTTCAATGTCATTTTTTGTCATGGGTTTTCTCCTATAAGTTGGTTAAAAATGAAAAGATTGAAATAGCCAGAATAACTAAGACAATCTTATAGACAGTATTTAAAATATTATAAAACATATATTAACTCCATTGATGATGACATTGTCATATGATTTGCTAAGATTATCAAATGATTTTTTCATTATTTTTCTATTTTTTTATAATCGAATTTAAAAGTTTTTAATAGTAAGAGTTACAAAAAGAAATATTCTTTTGTATGGTCTCTTATTTGGCTCTAAGACAATGTCAAGAAAAAACCCCCACTAAAATTAATTAATGGGGGTCTAGGGAGGTTATTCTTATGTAGGCAAATATTAAGCGACTAATCGTTCATATTGATTTTGCCAGATATTAGAATTGATAATCTGAATAACTTTTCTTTGTCTATCAAGTTGAACATTGTGAAGTTTAGAACCTTTATTCGTATTCTGAATAATGGCTCCAGTTTCTTTTGACTCGTAAGAGTCTTGATCAGTGCCGACGTGTGATGACCAATTCGTGAGGGCATTATAGACAGTATAGAGATTCATACCCATGCCGTTGTCAAGTTCATCTTCTAATCTTGCAAGTAAAGCTCCAAGCAATTTAAAATTAACTGTTTTCTTCTCTAATTCTTCATCAGTAAACTCATTCTCCAATGCAGTGTTTAAAGCGTTAGCAGTCTCTTTATTATTTTGATAATTAATTTTAGCTAACTCGACTGCATCTTTTTTACATACAGTGTGTTTAAATAGTTTAATGACCCACTCTTCAGTCACTGGAGTTTTAAGCATCTTTCTGAATACTTCTCCA
>VTLG01007525.1_pt1 | contig 53007 bp, 82 predicted proteins | sample 4694571 | NCBI WGS metagenome assembly VTLG01 (sample SAMN12604809, study PRJNA352737) | marine metagenome | biome: ENVO:00000447; feature: ENVO:00000209|ENVO:00000569|ENVO:01000036; material: ENVO:00002151; isolation source: viral sequences binned using virsorter ... | reverse complement strand
CTCAGCAGCAGGTATCGTAGGAACATATATGGGAACATCTGCATATATGGCAAAAAATGGAGTAAAATAATGTTAACAGCGTTAATTGGACCTGTAAGTAATCTTCTAGGAAAATTTATAGAAGATAAAGATATGAAAAATAAGTTGGCACATGAAGTGGCAACTATGGCAGAAAACCATGCTCAAGAATTAGCAAAAGGTCAACTAGAAGTTAATAAAGCAGAAGCTCAACATAAATCTATATTTGTTGCTGGATGGCGACCATTTATTGGTTGGACATGTGGTATAGCTTTATGTTGGCACTTCGTTCTTGCTCCAGTAACCATGTTCCTTTGTGCTTATATAGGTGTAGCTATACCTGATCTTCCAACTTTCGATATGGGAAGTCTTATGACAGTTTTAATGGGTATGTTAGGATTAGGAGGATTAAGGACATATGAGAAACAAAAAGGATTGACTAAGTAGGTATTTGATATATTTTACCTAATGTCTCCATTCGTTCTATTAAACGATTTGCTCTATTAGGAACTTGTTTATGCCACCTAGAGTCTTCCATTTGAACTGCTGCTTCAAACCAATCTTCATTAGCTATAGCTTCGTTCATTTTCTTAAACTTAGAGAGACGAGGTCTACCCATATTAAACATCATATTACATAAGATATAACGAGCTTCTAATGGTATTTGCTCAAAGTTGTCATATAGTTTTCTACACTCCTCAATAGTGACGTGTACATCTTTTTCGAAACAACTATTTACTCTATCTTCAGATATTTTTGTACCAACAGGTTTTTGATATTCTTCATCCCATTCTGTAACTAAATGACCAATTCCAAAAGTAGGAAGACCAAGATGATCTAAATAGATCTCATATTTACAGCCCTCATCTTTTTCTATTTCTACTCTTAATTTATTAATATCCATTACTCACCTCATTAAATGTCCATTGTCACCATAATATGGAACTGTGTCTTTTGGTTTAATTTCTAATTCATATCCCATTTTATTTAATACATCGTTAAAGTTTCTTAGAGTAGGCTGTCTCATTTTAGACTCCCAACTATAAATTGTCATACCACTAACTTTTGTTCCCTCTGCTAATTCTTTATGAGAATAACTTTTATATTTTCTTATGTCTTTAAACTTTTCAATTATATCAGCCATTTTTTCCAATCTTCTCCTAATACTTGAGTAGCTAAGTTTATTTTTTGTCTTAATGCTTTTACTATTATTTCATCTACAGTTTTTTCTGCAACTAAATCAATATATGTAACTTTAGCCTTTTGGCTTATTCTATGTACTCTATCTTCTGATTGCAACCTTACTTCAAGATCATACGAATTACTATAATAAATTACTGTATTAGCAGCAGTCAGTGTAAGACCATATCCTCCAGTTCTTGGTTGACCAATAAAAAATCTTAAATCTTTATTGTGTTGGAAATTTTCTACTATTTCTTGTCTCTTCTCTCCTGGAGTATCTCCATAATAACTTTCTACTGCAGTTTCGCCATATTTATCTTTTAATACTTTTTCTAACATTTGTATGTCGTGTCTATAGTTAGCCCATATAAGGGCTTTCCCATTTACTTCTTCTAATATTTCTAATAGTTCTGTTAATCTATTACTTTTTAATTCTATTACAGATCCAGAATCTGTATTTACAAAGCCACAACTTATTTGATGTAGTCTTAGTAGTTGTGTAATAACTGCATTTGCTGTAACTTGTTCCATATTATCAAGAAGAGAAACAGCATTTTTCTTCATATCTTGATATACTTTTTTCTGTTCAGGAGTTAATTCGATAACTCTTTTTGTATAAGTTTTTTCTGGAAGATCCAAACACTGTTCCTTTGTAACTCTATATGAATGTGGTTTAATAAGAGTAGTTAGTTCATCTAAGTTACGAAAACCAATAATATGATTATATTGGTGAGACCCTGCTGATCTTCTTATCATATCTGCGAACCGACTACAAAAAGAATAGTAAGATCGAAAGCCTAATAATTCTTCCCCTAAAAAAGCGAACTGTGAGTATAAATCTAAAGGTGATTTAGTAATCGGAGAACCTGTTAATATTCTTTTATACTTCGCACTTTTTCCTAATTCTATAGCGTTCTTAGTTCTTAATGCTCTATGGTTTTTTATTACAGTAGATTCATCTATAGCTAATAAACTACCCTCATTATGTATTCCATTTTTATGATTAAAGATAAATCGTTTTGCTACCTCTAATCCTTTTTTAGTAGATAATGCTTCAATGTTCATAACAAATATATGTAAATCAAAATCTCCTTGCCATATCGCTTTTATACCTTTTTTTATTTTTTCTGTTAAAGGAGAACTCCAATACGCTATCTTATATTCTATATGGTCTGGTAAATGTGTAGGTATTTCTTGCCCTACCCAGTTTTTATAAACACCTTTCGGTGCAAGTATAAAAGCTGAATTAATTTCACCAGCATCGTATAGATAAGCAATAGTATCTATTAATACTTTCGATTTTCCTGTACCCATATCCATTAACAATGCATATTCATCTTTTTCACAAGATGTTTCTAATGCATCAAGTTGATGTTTATAAGGTTTTGTTTTAAACCTATACTTCAATATTACTTCTACTTTCTTAGTTTTTTAAAAGTCTACTATATAATATTATAACAATATATAAATATTTTATGAAAAAAGTTGCTCACGACCCTTTATCTATGATAATTTGAAAATAAATATCATACTGTACTTATTTAATAAAAACAAATACTTAACCCTGTTATTATGAGATTATGAGATTATGACGAGACTTTTATATTTTAAAACATTAAAAACGATTTAATATGACAATGTTGCATAAAATAAAGGTTTATTATTATATTAATAAAGTATAAACTAATTTAGTTAGGAGAAAGTAGAATGGATAATAAACAACCTACAGTATATGTAGTACAAGACTTTGGCACTAAGAATATCTCTGGTGCTTTAAGATTTGGTCAAATAAAAGTTTTACTTCCACCCAACAGACAAATCGTTTTAAGTTCTGCTCCAACTGTCGCAAGACTAAGAGAAGGCTTAAATGGTTTTTCAGACGAAGACTATCTATTATTAATGGGGGATCCTGCTGCAATAGGTATAGCTTGTAGTATTGCATCTCATATTAATGCTGGAAAGTTTAAAATGTTAAAGTGGGATAGACAAGAAGCATTGTATCTTCCCATCAATATTAACCTAAAATACTTTGGAGAGTATGATGAACAATCTTGACGACATCCTCAGTGGTGAGGCTATAAACACCATAAATGTCAAGGCAACACCTGATGAATTAAACAGGTTGAGCAGATTGGCAAACGAGCTTATCCATAAACAAAACGAAGTAAAAGAATTCGAAGAATCTATTAAATCGTTTAAAGATAGGATAAGACAAATCTCCGAACAAGAGATACCAGACCTTTTAGCAGAGGTAGGGCTTTCTAGTTTTGAGTTAAAAGATGGAACTAAAATTAAAGTTGAACCTTTCGTAAGGGCTCATATATCAAAAGACCGAGCAAAAGAAGCTCATGCTTGGTTAGATGATAATGGTTTTGGTGAAATTATTAAAAAAGAAATAAACTGTAAATTTGGTAGAGGGGATAATAGATTTACCGAAGTATTAAGTCAGCTTGATACATTAGGTATTGATACGACTACTAAAGAAGCAGTTCACCATTCAACTTTAAATTCTTTCTGTAAAGAGCAAATGGAAAAAGGAACAGATATTCCTGTAACTACTTTTGGTCTTTATAGTGGATTTGTAACTAAAATAAATAAATAAGGAGGACAATATGTCAGATAAAGCAGTTGCAAGAAAAGAAGAAACATCAGTCTTAATGGTTGATGATGAGATACTAGCTAATGGTACAGGTCTTGAAGATACAAGTTCTGAAGACTTTGCTATTCCGTTTATCAGAATATTACAATCTGGTAGCCCACAAGTAAAAAAGTCAGAGGGTAAATATATCAAAGGTGCTGAAGAAGGCGATATATTAAATACTGTGACTAATGATCTTGTTAAAGGTGACGATGGAATTATTGTAGTTCCTGTATATTATCAGAAAAAATATATCGAATGGAAGCCACGAGATTCTGGAGGTGGACTAGTAAATGCTGACCATGAAAGATCTATACTTAACCAATGTGTTAGAGACGAAAAGAAAAAATTCGTTTTAGATAATGGTAATTATATAGACGAAACGGCACAGTTTTATGTCATGGTTACTAATGAAGATGAAACAGAGTGGCAACAAGCAGTTATTAGTATGTCGTCTACTCAGTTAGGTAAAGCTAGAAAATGGTTAAGCACTATGAAGCAAAGACGTGTGAAAAATAGCGAGGGTACTCCAGTAGAAGCACCGATGTTTATGTTTCGTTATTTAGCTAAAACTACACCAGAGTCAAATGATTTAGGAAGTTGGTGTGGTTGGTCTATAGGTCTTGATGGTCCTGTAAAGGAAAGGTCTTTTATGTTAGAAGCAAGTCGCTTTTTGAAAAGTATTCGTGCTGGTGATGTAAAAGTTAAACAAGACGATGTTAACGAAGACACAACTGCTAAAGATGAAGAAGTACCATTTTAATCTAGGGGGCGAAAGCCCCCTTTTATCATTTGGAGAAAAATATGGCAACATCATATAGTAAAATTAAAGGTAGATCTAAAGGTCATCGATATCGTAATTCAATAGTAGAGTTACAACGTGAACTCTACAAACGTAATTCCAAGATGACACCAAGGGAACTAGGAGAAGATGAACGATTCGAAGATGATCCGAGGGCTTTAAGAGAACAAGATTATGGTAAAGTAAATCGAATACCAACATCTTCTTTACATAATCGTAGACATGACGTCTAAGGATGTAAAAGAATTTGCTACTCTTTTTTCTGGATTAAAAAAAGCATATGGAAGTTATTCTCCAGAAGAGAGCAACGGAGTTGGTAAAGAAAAAGGTAGATATCGAATTATATCAGAAGATATAGACGAAGATCGGTTACTTGAACTATGGAAAGAACATCTTACAGGTAAAAACTCTTTAGGTATAATACCAATACAAGAAGATAATACTTGTACATGGGGTGCTATTGATATTGATCAATATCCTCTTAACCATACAGAACTTGTAATACGACTTATTCAAACAAATGAATTACCTGTAGTTATTGCACGATCTAAATCTGGTGGTGCACATATATATTTCTTTTTAAAAGAACGAGTTAGTTGTGCAATAGTACAAAATAAATTAAAAGAAATTGCTTCTATTCTTGGTTATGCTACTGCTGAAATATTCCCGAAACAAACTAAATTACTTTTAGAAAAAGGTGATCGAGGTAGTGTATTAAATATGCCTTATTACGGAGGTAGTCGAACAACGAGATATGCACATGATGATCAAGGCATAGCTATAACAGATTTAAAAGAATTTATTACTTTTGCTAAAACAAAAGCGATTAGTAAAGCAGAACTTGAAAGTTTAAAAATAAAGTCACAGGAACTAACTGATAAAGATTTAGATGGTTGTCCACCTTGCATAAAAGTTTTATGTACTATGGGCTTTCCACAAGGCACAAGAAATAATGGTTTATTTAATATAGGAGTATTCCTTCGTAAGAAGTTTGCAGACGATTGGGAAAAGCGAGTAGAACAAAAGAACTTCGAATATATGAAACCCCCTCTTGGTGCAACAGAAGTATTAACAGTAATTAAAGCCTTAAACAATAAAGATTATCAATATAAGTGTAATGACCAACCTATAGCTTCACATTGTAATGCTGCAGTATGTAGAACTTGTGAATATGGTGTTGGTTCGTCTGGGGGATTACCACAGTTTAGTAATCTACAAAAACAAGATTCTACACCACCAATTTGGTTTTTAGATGTAGAGGGTCATCGTATAGAGTTAACTACTGACGAACTACAAAATCAAACTAAATTTCAAAGAAGATGTATGGATGAGTTAAATTTTATGCCTGTAACTATGCGACAACAAAACTGGAGAACCGTCGTTCAACAATTATTAGATAGTGTTTCTATAATAGAAGTACCAGCAGATGTATCTTTACAGGGTCAGTTTAAGGAATTATTAGAATCCTTTTGCACAGAACGAGCACAAGCCTTATCGAAAGATGAAATATTATTAGGAAAGTCTTGGACAGAGGAAGGAAAAACTTACTTTAGATTAAAAGATTTAATAGACTATTTTAATCGACAACAATTTAGAGATTATGGAAGAAATCATATTGCTGCACGACTCAGGGATCTTGGTGGTGGGGATCACTTCTTTCATATAAAAGGTAAAGGTGTAACAGTTTGGTATGTTCCAGAGTTTAGTAGTCAACAAGAGGGTTATGATATCCCTGATATGAAAGGCGATCCGTTTTGAGTGAGGATACAGATACTTGGTCTATTATTCTTGGTCCTCCAGGAACAGGAAAGACAACAACTATTTTAAACCTTATTGAAATAGAAATGGAAAAAGGAACACCTCCTGATAAAATAGGCTACTTTGCTTTTACTAAGAAAGCCTCAGAAGAGGGCAAAGAACGAACAATGTCTCGTTTTTCTTTATTAGGAAAAGATATACCTAATTTTAGAACATTACATTCTTTATGTTATCGAATGCTAGGTTTATCTCGAGAGTCAGTCATGGGTAGATCAAACTATAGAGAGTTTAACGATATAATGGGATTACGATTAACAGGTGAGATGACTCTTGAAGAAGGATCTATTTCTATGTTATCTAAAGATGATAAACTAAAATTTGTTGAGGGTTTATCTCGTCTTCGATGTGTTGGATTAAGAGAAGAATGGCAAAAGCACCACGATGAAGATATTGATTGGCATATGTTAGAAAGGTTTTCTTTAGGGCTACAACAATTTAAAAAAGCTCGTGGCTTATATGATTTTACAGATATGTTAGACTTATGTGTAACTAAAGAGTTAGCACCAAAATTAGAAGTAATGTTTGTAGACGAAGCTCAAGATCTAAGTCCATTACAATGGCAACTAATAAAAGTTCTCGCAAAGAATTCTAAGAGAGTCTATATCGCTGGTGACGATGACCAAGCTATCTTCAGATGGGCAGGAGCAGACGTCAATTTTTTGATTAATATTTCCCATGATGCTCGTGTTTTGGAAAAGAGTTATAGAATCCCAAGGAGAATATTTAATGTGGCTAATCAAGTAATAAGACGAGTAAAAACAAGAACAGATAAAACTTGGCAACCAAGGGAGGATCTGGGAGATGTCGTAACTGAAACACATTTCGAGCATGTTGATATAACCTCTGGTGAATGGTTAATACTATCACGATCTAATTATTTTTTAAATGAAGTTGAAGCACATTGTAGAGGATTAGGTGTTTATTTTGAAAGAAAAAATAATCCATCTATTTCTCAGAAAAAAGTAGATGCAGTTAAGAATTGGGAAAAATTAAGAAAAGGCGAGTTTATATTCCCTGATCAAGCTAGTGATGTTGTTCAATATATAAAGGGGGCTAAACGAAAAGTATTTGATGATTTAGATCAATCACAAAAACTTACTTTAAAAGAGGTTAGAAATAAAGCAGAACTTCCAGAGGCAAAAATATGGCACGATATGTTTACAGGGTTAAGTCCTCATGAAAGAAGTTATATTCTTGCTATGTTACGGAAAGGTGAAAAGATTACTAAAAAACCAAGAATAACTTTATCAACTATACACTCAGCAAAAGGTGGTGAAGCTGATAACGTAATTCTTTTTACAGATATACCTCATAGAACATGGAAAGCATATGAAAATATACACTCAGCAAAAGGTGGTGAAGCTGATAACGTAATTCTTTTTACAGATATACCTCATAGAACATGGAAAGCGTATGAAAAAGAACCAGACGATGATACTCGTGTGTTTTATGTAGGTTTAACGAGGGCTAAACAAAAATTGCATATTATACAACCGACAACCAATAAATATTTTATGGTATGATAAAAAAGAACTTTATTGATTTTTAAAAAAGGTTTATCTTATTATAGTAAATTTTTATTTTTAGAAAGGATGAATTTATGTCAGAAGATACTAAAACTCTTGGTATAGAAATAGAAGATGATATTCCTGTACCTCCAGGATCTGATCGTAGATCTGTTGAAAGAAAATATCCATTATCTGAATTAAAAGTAGGTCAATCTTTTTTCCTACCTTTAGAAGAGGGTGATGATATAAAACGTATGGCTAACCGTCTAAGTCAGGCTAGGCAAACATATCAAAAGAAGCATGAGGGTGTTCGTCTTACTCAACGTATGTGGGAAAAAGATGAACAGATTGGTATAAGAATTTGGCGTGTTGAATAAACATGTCAAAGATTACTTTTCCTGATGGATTTTGGCAAGAATACATGCCTGGATGTTTTCGTAAATGGCACCCAGAAGAACTTGAAAAAGAAGCTAACTGGAGAGATGAGGTCATTAAACAAAGTTCTAACTCTACAGAAGTAAAAAGATCTTTATTTAGATTTGACCCACAAGCAGAAATTGTTTACAATAAACATCCAGACAGTAAGGCATCTCAAATGACAATTCTTTTAGATATATTAAAGAAACACGGTCAGCCTATTAGTATTGAAGATTTTATAACTCTTGCAGAAAAAAGTAAAAAGATTCAAACTACTCAGTCCGTTGCAAAAATCTATAAGCATTATCATAAGAAGATGTTAGAGAAGCAATATATAAAATATGAATAGGAGGATGTAATGGCTTCGATAAGAAAGAAACTTGCAGTTAATGCAAATGATTCTAAAAATACAAGAATGGATATTGCAGGTGCTGGGGTACTAGCAAACTGGAGACCAGATGAATTAGCCCATATTAGTCGTTTTTGTAAAATGGGGCAACTAATAATGGATAAAGCTAAAACACTTGGACGACCAGTCGATGTATTAGAAATAGGTTGTGGCGAAGTTTGGACACTTCGATATTTATATAAAGCGTTTGTTTCGAAAAAAGCAACAATAATAAATAGTTATGTTGGTATGGATATCGACCCTGTTATTTTAGATGATTGGTGGGTAAACGACGATCTACCGTTAACGAAACATAAATGGTTTCAAACTATGACTGGTGGAAAAGGACAAATAGTTCTTCAAGATTTAACGGTAGATCCTGAACCACCTGTTGAAGATGAATCTATAGATGTATTTATGACAACAGAAGTTATAGAACATATGGGTAGAGAGTTTATCGAGCCATGGATTGAAGCTTCTGCAAGAAAGCTACGTCCAGGAGGGATTGCTTATATCTCTACACCTAATCACGATGGTTCTAATGATAAATTACCTAAAGATCATGTTTATGAGTGGGGTTATCAAGAACTAAAAGACTTATTAGAAAAACATTTTGTACTAGAACGACATTATGGAACTTTTACTCAAAGCCATAATTTTAATAAAAACCATCGTGCTAATATGAGATGGTCACAAAATGTTATTGATGATATTAAAAATAGGTTCGATAAACATTGGCAACGAGTTATATTAGCAACGGCTTATCCTGAAACTGCTAATAATGTTAATTGGCATTTAAGGAAGAAATAATGGAGCCATATAAAAGATTTTTCTGGTGGATTGAGGAAAGACATGATATCTTTAAGAAAAAAGAACAAGGTCTTCCTCGCCCTTGGACAACGGATAAGATTTTAGATACATATCGATTTACTAATCCGTTTCGAGAAAACGATAAGACAACTGTTTGGTTTCGAGAAAATATGAGACAACCTCTCCATAACCAAGAAGAAGTATTTATGGCTACAGTTATCTTTCGTTGGTTTAATCTTATTGAAACAGGAGAAACTTTATTAAACCATAATCTTCATATTGATTGGGATCCTAAACTTGCTAGAGAAGAAATAAAGAAACAAAAGAAATATGTTACTGGAGGATATATAATAAAAACTCCAGATGGTATGGATAAAGTTGATGGTGTTATTTGGTGTATAGAAAGAATATGGAATAGACGAGGTTGGTTAGCAGAAGATTTAATTTTGGTGTATAGAAAGAATATGGAATAGACGAGGTTGGTTAGCAGAAGATTTAATAGAAAACACAGAAACGCTAAGACGTGCTCATATTCTTCTTCAACAATTTCCATATTTAGGTCATTTTATGGCATATGAACTTGTTACTGATCTAAGACATACGATGTTTTTAAACTCAGCTAAAGATATAAATGCTTGGGCTAATGCAGGTCCAGGAGCAATGAGAGGATTAAATAGAATATTTGGTAGAGAGTTAGATTGGAAAAGTTCTAAACATAAATGGAATGATGATATGTTAACTTTATTTAATTGGAGGCATGATTATTTACCAAAAGAAATAGCTGACGCTATGGAGATGAGAGAAATAGAACATAGTCTTTGTGAGTTTGATAAATATGAACGAGTCCGTTTAGGACAAGGTACACCAAGAGGGAGATATAAGTGATAACATTTCGTGGGGATAACGTAGAAGAAGTATTTCAAATAGCAGTAATGTCATTAAGAGAACCATATAATATGGTAAAGATACCAAGTAGAAATGGTGATGTCTTAATGTTTAAAGATCCTGTTTGTTCTACTTATAACTTTCCAAGAGAACGAGTAATGTTCCTTCCTGAAAGAAATTGTAATCCTTTTTTCCATTTTATAGAAGGATTATGGATGTTAGCTGGACGAAGAGACGTAGAACCATTAGCAAGATTCGTAAAAAGAATGAAAGAGTTTTCTGATGATGGTAACTTTTTATATGGCTCTTATGGTTATCGTTGGCGAAACCAGTTTGGTTACGATCAATTATATGATGTTATTCAAAAGCTAAAAGATAATAAATGGGATAGACGAATAGTTTTATCAATGTGGGATCCTATTCATGATTTAAAATATAAAGGCAAAGATGTTCCTTGTAATACTCAAATATATTTTAAAGCCTATCCAACAAAAGAATTAGGTGAAGAAAATAATCAAATCAAATTAGATATGACTGTTTGTTGTAGATCTAATGATTTAATTTGGGGTGCATATGGTGCTAATGCAGTTCACTTTAGTATGCTTCATGAATATATAGCAACTATGTCAGGATTAAGTGTAGGTTGTTATCATCAAATTAGTAATAATGCTCATGTTTATTTAGATGTTTGGAATGAACTAGATAAGAAACTTTCTAAAGGTATCGTTCCTCATGGTTATGAAACAGATCCAGATATGACTTGGCTAGACTTAGTACAGGATAAACAAAACTTTGATAAAGATTTAAATTATTTCTTTAATTTATTTTGTTCTAGTAAAAATAATGAAGAACTAGGTGGTATGTGGATAACCCCTGATCATTTTAGTAATATGAATACATTTGCTTATACAGCGATACCTTTAGTTGAAGCATGGAATTATTATAAACAAAAAGATTATAAGAATGCTATTTTACAAGCGTCAACTATAAAAGCACCAGATTGGAAAAGAGCATGTGTAGAGTGGCTACAAAGAAAGGAAGAGAGGTCAAAAAATGTCTAAAGAACAAAGAAGTAAAATAATACAAAGAGTTAATGTATTAGCTAGTGAAGATGTAAAAGGTCTACATAACGCAGAACAATCCTATGGAGATAGTTGGAAAAAGCGAGGTGGTATAGGTGCTTTTATGATGTTAGCTAGGAAGTGGGATCGTATAGAAAAACAATCCTGTGATTATACTTACGATATCTTTTTAGCTTTAGAAGAAGATAAGAGACCAGAGGGGCTTATAGACGATATAAGAGACCTTAGACGGTATCTCCTTTTAGTAGAAGCAGAAATGGCTTTACAAAATAATGATAAATAAGGTAAACTCTTCTCAGCAGAAAGGGAAGAAAGCATTGCCTAAATATAAAAACCCTTTACAAGATCCGTTGTTTCCTCCTGATAGTTCATGGACAGTTCCAGAAGTATTACCAGATTTATCAGAAGCTAAAGAAATAGCTATTGACCTTGAAACATGGGATCCTAACTTACGATCTAAAGGTGCAGGTTGGGCGAAAAAAGATGGACATATTGTTGGTATCGCTATAGCCACTGATGGTTGGGAAGGTTATTTTCCTATAAGACATAGGTCAGGAGGTAACTTAGATGAAAAAGTTGTATTTAATTGGTTAAAAGAAACAGTATCTACAAAGGCAGATAAAATATGTCATAATGCTTCTTATGATATTGGTTGGCTAAAAGCAGAGGGTATTAATGTACAAGGTCGTATAATTGATACTATGATTGGTGCTCCTCTAATAGATGAAAATAGGTTTAGCTATGCTTTAAACGCATTAGGTAAACATTACTTACAAGAAACAAAAAGTGAAGACCTGTTACGTGATGCTGCAGAAGCATGGAACGTAGATCCAAAAGCAGATATATCAGAACTACCACCTATGTATGTCGGTCCATATGCAGAGCAAGATGCTGCTATGACTTTACGTTTATGGAAGTTTCAAAAACAAGAATTATCGAGACAAGATTTATGGTCGATATTTAATTTAGAAACATCGATACTACCACTACTTATCGAAATGAGATTTAGAGGTGTTCGTATTGATTTAGACCACGCAGAACGTATGTCTAAAATGTTCAGGGCTAAAGAAGAAGATGCTCTATTACAAATAAAGAAATTAGTTGGTTCAAATATAGAAATATGGGCGAATGCATCTATAGAAAAAGCATTTAAGAAATTAAAACTACCATATAACTTTACAGAAAAAGGATCACCCTCCTTTCAACAATCATGGTTAGAAAACCATAAGCACGAAGTTCCAAAACTAATTGTTAAAGCACGAAAGATGAATAAAGCAAGAACAACATTTATCGATGGAATGCTTATGAGTAATCAACAATCAGGTCGTTTACATGCTGAACTTCATCCACTTCGTTCAGATGATGGGGGTACTGTTACAGGTCGTTTTAGTTATAGTAACCCAAACTTACAACAAGTTCCAGCAAGAGATCCTGAAATAGGAACAGCTATCCGATCATTATTTATTCCTGAAGAAGGATGTCAGTGGGGTGCATTTGATTATTCTCAGCAAGAACCAAGGCTCGTTGTTCATTACGCAGAGATGATGGAACTTCGTGGTGCGAAGGATGCTGGAGATGCTTTTAGAACAGGAGATGCAGATTTCCATCAAGTCGTAGCTGATATGGCAGGCATCCCAAGAAAACAAGCTAAGAATATAAACTTAGGATTATTTTATTCAATGGGTGTTCAAAAGTTATCTGATAGTCTTGGTTTAACATTAGAGGAAGGAAAGGAGTTATTTAGTCAATATCATGAACGAGTTCCTTTTGTAAAAGCACTTAGTGAACGAGCTATAAGACGTGCTGCAGAGCAAGGGAATATAAGAACATTATTAGGAAGACGTTGTCGGTTTGATAAATGGGAACCTTCGCAGTTTGGCACACGAAAAATTATGGATCATAAAACTGCTTATGCTGAGCATGGTAATGCTATTAAAAGGGCTTTTACACATAAAGCTATGAATAGATTAATACAAGGTAGTGCTGCAGATATGACTAAAAAAGCAATGCAATTATTATTCGAAGAAGGAATTATACCACATATACAAGTTCATGACGAGTTAGATTTTTCTGTAGAATCAGAAGAGCAAGCAGTAAAGATAAAAGAAATTATGGAACATTGTGTAGAGATAAAAGTACCTGTAAAAGTAGACGTAGAACTTGGTCCAAACTGGGGCGAGGCTAAAGATGCTTCAAAAGTTATTGCTCATGCAGAGTCTGTAAGAGGTTGGACGAGGGGCTCAGAATCCGATTATACTAAGCAAGCAGTATAAACATTATTTTCTTATTTAATTCTAATTTTATCTTAAATATAATAAAATAAAAGGAGTTCGTAATGAGCGAAACTATAAAAATGCCAGTAGTTATGGCTTTAGTTGCATGGCGAAAGCTACGAGAAGTGGGGGCTAAAAACGAAGCAGACCTCATTGCATCTAACTTAATAGGACAAGGTATTGAGATTGATGGTTCGGCTGACGAAACTTTCGATTTTTATTCGGAGTATTTAATTACACACGGATTATTATCGGTAGAGACTGCAAAAGAAGATTATAAAAATACTTGGCGAATTATACACGGAAAAGGAGAAAGTGATGAATGAAAAAATAAAGAAACTAGAAAGTGTTTTAAAAAAATTAGAGGCACTTTATAGTGAAGCCCATGCCGTGTGTGAAGACTCTGCACATGCAATTAGTGTCGCAGAAGATACAATAACAAACTCAATTAGATATATGAAAGGAACTGATTATGAGTGAAGAAGAAAAAATAGAAAGAAGAAATTGGATGAGTAAAGAACAAAAAGTTCTTACTGCTAGAAAATTATTCGCAAGTATGCGAGGTCAATATATAATTGGTCAAGCCCTTTACGTTGCAATAAAAGAACTAGATAAAGTTCCTGGAGCAATGAAAGAAGTATCAAATATAGAAGATATGAAATTATTAATGCATACCTTATTTCCTATTTATAATGATACGATGAGTATAGATGAAGAAGAAAAGAATATCGTTAGTGAGTTTCCGACAACTCAGAGTCCATACGACGATCCAGCTTAACTCATAAAAAACATTACTTTTAGTTTTTAACATTTTAAAATATTTACTATAATAAAAGGGTAATATGGGATTGTTACCTCCAGTCTCATGTTATTTGTTAGATGGCAACAGAGTAGGGTGCTATGAGGTTGAGTACAACAGATAGCTTAATGAGGGGCAAAATACTTGCATACCGACCCCTCGCCCTACACTTTTAGAAAGGAAGAATATGTCAGATCTTTACGAGTTAGAAGCAAAGTACGAAGTTCATTCCTGTTGGGAATTAGACTTCGATGTTAAAGACGTTCATGCTTGGTGGATAAAGTATGATCGATTATATGTTATTCACCAAGACGGTGAAGATATAAAAGAATATCCTCCAACATATTCAGGTCGAACAAATGATCTTAAACGTGCAGAGTGTTATTATCTAAATGCAGCACCTGTAGAAGAAAAAACATTATAGAAAGGAAGAATAATGGAACATCAAAAACAAAAACCTTTTGGTCGTTCAAGAGGTATAGCCTCTGATCTTTTAGAACAAATTATTAAACAAAATTGGAAAAGTTTATCAGCAAGTGATCTACAAACTTTCCAAGGTGTAGAATCAGATGGGGCAAGAATATTAGAAACAGACCATTTTACATATATTTTACATCAAAATACTTTAGAAGTTTACTCACATGAAGATCGTAGTATTATTATATATGAACTTAAATTAGTTAATAGATTAGTGGAGGCAGAAGATGACAATAGCATGTCCTAAATGTGGTTATAAGCTACATCAGTTTGATATGACTCCATTTAAAATTTTAGAATTAGTCGTTGCTTTCGATTGGCGAACTCTAAATGAAGATGAGACTATTCGTTATAAACCTGTATTTGGTAATATTCCTATGGATGGTGCAAGGGCTTTAGAAACATCAGATGGTGATCGTTTATTTATTATTAATAATATGACTTTATATTGTTTCGAAACTGGCACTACAGTTTCTCATGGTAAATGGGTCTTGTTTCATGTAGCTAATGAGGAGAGTGTATAATGAAAGTACCTTATGATTATTATACTCTCGAGAGTTTGATAAGAAAATGGCATGAAGATCGTAACCTTATCGAAGGAAGCACAAGTAAAGATCAAGTTTTAAAACTTTTAGAAGAACTAGGAGAATTATCTCAAGCCGTTGTTCAAGCTGATTCTTACGATACACCAGAAGTTCCAAAGGCTTTGATAGCAGATGCTATTGGTGATATGTTAGTTATTATGATTAATATTTGTATGAGAAATAAGATGTCTTTAGTTTCTTGTATGGATTATGCTTACGAAGAAATTAAAGATAGAAAAGGAAAATTGGTTAACGGATTATATATAAAAGAGGAGGATTAAAATGCCAATGGATTTAACAACAAGAAAAATTAAGAAAGCATTAGTAGAAGCTGATCAAAGAGATTTAGCAGGGATTTTATATGATGCTCATACTATTTGGGATACAAAAACATTTACTGATTTAGGGTTCCCACCAAAATATATAAAGAGTTTTATTCATCTGTATAAATCTGACGGATCTCATAAAGGAAATATTTATGCAGACGATGGTTCAGTTATAAAAGAAGTAGCAGGAGTTTCATCGCATAGGATTGTAGCTGATATTGCAAAACGATTTAATCTTAATGATGCTCTTGATGCATCGTATATGAAAGCAGGTCGTGGTAGTTCATTAGCCGTTATTACCGATGCAGTGTTGAAACATGTAAAGGAGGTTAGAGTATGATACTTACAACAAAAGGTTATTATCGAATCCGTATAAAAAGAAGAGGTGACCACGGTTCATCATTCATTGGTTCGTATCGGACAAGAGAAGAGGCAGAAAAAAGGGTAGAAGGATTGACTGCCCCATTAAAAAATAGAAACTTCTATTCAATAAATATTGAAGAGATGTCTGATGGATTAAGGTACGAGTTTAACGATAAAAAACAGGGTTTTCTTATTTAGTCCTTTTTAATCTTTAGCTATAATATAAATAAAGAAAGTAGAAAGGAGATCGTTTATGTATTGTAAGTTATGCGATGATATTATTTCGCCACCTCGTAGGGCTTCTCTTGGGTACGATACTTGTTTATCTTGTGGTGATAAAGAAGCTAAACAAAAAGTTCATACTGTTGTTCCCATGCATAAGTCTAATTATGTAGTAATTACTAATTTATCAGAGTTAGTTAATATAAATACGAAAGGAGCTTGATATGGCATGGAAAGTATTAGAGGAGGGTCATGGTTTCGGTTACGTCGAATATTGGCACCCAGAAGATATTGCTCACCCAGAGCATCCTGGAGAGATACCAGAAGATTTCGAAGATGATAAATCTAATTTAGTTGGTATTGCAGGTTTATTCGATATCTATAAGTGGCTTGATCAAAATTATGTTTATATTATTCATGTGCATTCAGAAACATATAATTATTTTAGATATGAAAATGAAAGAGGAGCAACTAATGATAGGTAATCCAGATGATGTATCTAATCAAGTAATTGCAAAGATAGAACGATGGTTAAAACATGAGATTAGCCATCAAGCCCCTGTAGTAGATGGTGAGGAAATTCTTACTGACGGCACTGAGGGTATTTGTGAGGGTCGGTATGAATGTGCTGTCTCTTTATTAAAACAAGTCGAAAAATGGAAGAAGGAGGTAGGCTTATGAGTAGATATGATTCAGATGCTCTTGATGAAGCATGCCAAGAAATACTTGGTCATGATAATTGGGGTTATGTAGATAAAGATGATCTGAAAAAACAATTTGAGCATTATGATAAAGTAAAAGATAATATTGCTCATATCGTTGTGTTTTGGAAAGAACCAGAAGAGTATGACATTAAATTAATTAAGAGATTGGATGAATTAGATGACTAAGAGTAAGATTATTCGTGATATCGAAAAAGGTCTTTCCCATGATGTTATTGTGGGGAAGTATGCTAATAGATGGCTTAGTAACGTAGAGCAGATCAAAAATATTATTAAGTCATATAAATGGGAACAATGGCGATTACATGGGAGGAGGTTATGAGTAAACCAAAATTTTTATTAAAAGTCACTTATCCAGATCAAACATCTGAATATTGGTATGATCCTTTATGTGTTATTATTCCAGACCTTGCTCGTCTTCAAAAGAAGCATAATAATATGCTTGTATTACAATGGCTTGATATTAGACGGACAGGTATGAATATAGGAAATATTGTCGATTCATCTGAGCCACGTAAAGTCTAAAGATGTAGAATCAAGGGGAGGAGATCTTGACTCTACACTCATTTATAGGGGAGAAATAAACGATGCTTTACGATAAGCGATTTTTTTATACAGTAAAAGCATTATTTTGTATTAGTAATCTTTTTTAATCTCGTTTACTATAATTAGTATAGTAAATTAATTTCATTTGCAGAAAGGAGAAAGACTATGGCACATGAAATAGAAACGATGGCTTATGCTAACGAAGTTCCGTGGCATAAGCTAGGTACTCAAGTCGCTGATGACTTGACACCAGCTGAAATGCAAAAAGCTGCACAGCTTGACTGGACGGTAAGTAAGCGACCAGCTTATACTATTACTGATCCAGAGTATCACGAAAAGACTGGGGTAATGCACTGCCAAGGGCATCACTTTATTGTTCGTGATACCGATTCAAGGATCTTATCTCATTGTGGTGATAATTATATCCCAATACAAAACGATGAGATATTTGACTTCTTCGTTAAGTTTACTAAAGCAGGACATATGAAAATGGAAACTGCTGGTTCACTAAAAGATGGTGGTGAGATTTGGGGTTTAGCCAAACTTGCAGATGATTTCAAGTTAGTCGGAGGTGATGAAGTTAAAGGTTACCTTTTGATTAATCAACCACATACTGCAGGTAAAGCTATGACGATTAAGTTTACACCGATACGAGTTGTATGTAATAATACACTTACTATGGCATTACAAGGTGCTGGTACAGCCCTCCGAATGCCACACGTGAAACAGTTCGATGAAGACGTAAGGAAGTCTGCAGAAGAAGCACTTGGTCTTAGTAGCCAAGCTATTTCAGATTTTAAAGCGAAAGCCGAGTTCCTTGCATCTAGGCAGTTCAAAGAAGAACCTCTACTCAATTATCTTTCCGAACTTTATCAGCCACAGTTGCTTATCGAGAAAGCTAAGACTCCTGAGACTGAGTTTATTATGCGAGAAAAGATTAATAAAACAGTTGAACAGGTTCTTCAAAATATCGATCTATCTCCAGGGGCTACGATGAAGTCAGCCAAAGGAACATGGTGGGGTGCATTTAACGGAGTTACCTATAAAGAAGATCACCAACGATCTTCAAAAGGTGATGGTAATGCGTTACACTCAGCATGGTTCGGAGTTGGAGCCATTCGTAAAGCGAAAGCATTAGATAAGGCTATCGAATATGCAGACGCATAACGTAATTGAGTATATTCAGTTTTTCCTGGATATACTCATACTCACTGCTACATAAACATGTAGTAGTATTCTACCTTTCGCCCCACAGTCGTAAGACTGTGGGGTTTTACCATTAAAAGCATAACTTTCTAATTTAATCTCTAAAACTGTTTAGCTATACTATATATAAATAAAATATTATTTAGAAAGGAAGAATGATGTTTGAACGAGCTATTAAACATTTTACAGATTTATCAAAGTCTGAAAATTATAATAATGATATAAAGAGTTTTGGAGGGGCTGTATTAGCTAAAGAAGCTCTATTAATTTGTGAACACGAGAATGTTTGGACTTGGACACCAAGTGATGTTGAGGAACTTACGATTGTTAGAATGCCTTACCAAGTTTATCAAGGTGCTGAAACTATTATGATAGTTTACGAAAAGTTTTTTCATAAAGAGATTGGTGATAAAAAACCTATAGTAAAAACTTGGTATTGCGATTGTACCACTAGTCTTGATTCGTGTTTAAAAACTATTACTGATAATCATTTACTTTAGGAGTGATTGATGGCACTTAACCAAAAACGTGGTGACTACGTTGAGTCACAAAAGAGTAGAAATTTTGTAATGATTTCGAATGCAGAAACATTAAAAGATTTAAAAGAGATCCAAGAAATTTTTTATAATAACCATGGGGTTCAAATGAGTCTTCAAAAGGTTGTAGATCATTTAATCCATTTTTATTTGAAGGAGCGATAATATGGGCGAGTATGAATGTTTAGATTGTAACGAAATGTTTTGGGCTGAAGAACCACCTTATCCAATAGACCTGTGCGATGATTGTATAGAAGAAAGAAGAAAGGAAAAGCAAAGAACAAAGGCTGACTAAAACTATAACTTTCTTATTTAATCGTTAGTAATGTTTAACTATACTATATATAAATAAATAGTAACTTTTTAGAAAGGTAGAAAAATGTCAAAAGTAACTAGTATAACAAAAACGCCAAAGGTTGATGATTTTGGTGCTAAAAATTGGGCTGATCTAAAAGCTGCATTGCTTCGAACTTATGATGATACTGATCTTGTAAAAACTAATGAGTTTAGTCAATGTCATGATAACGGTTCTAGCTTATCCTTCGTAGTTGATGAAATGACCGTGATCCATATTTCTCAAGTTTATTATTCTGTTATCGCTTTTACTATCGATGGTGAAAATGATTACGTCGCTAATGAGTGGTTTGGTAATTATTCAATAAACGTAGGTTCTGATCATTCGTATAATAATGAACGTAATACTTTTATACAATGTATCAAAAATATGTTTGAACGGTATTATACTTATCAGATCCGTTGGGAAAATTCTCTTACTAATCAAAGTGGATGTACTGATTCAGTATATACTAAAAAAGATTGTTTGTGGGAAATCGAACGGTTCGGTGAGTTTCGTGATCGAGATCTCCCTGCTTCGAATGATGGTGTAAAATATACCCTGCGTCGTGCTTATCATGTTATGGGAAAAATTCGATGGCATCGAGTAAAATTACGTTCATTTAAAAATACTGATTTGCCTGTTTCTTATACTGCTTAATCTAACCCATGGGGGCGAAAGCCCCCATAATATCCATAGTTTTGTTATTTAATCTCTAATAATCTCTAGCTATACTATATATAACTTAAATTTAACAGAAAGGTAGAAAAATGAATTTAGTAGTAAACGATAACGGCAAATTTAAAGTTGGTCATTACCTCAATGGTAAAGAAACATTATATTCTGCGATTTATACATCGTGGCAAAAAGCCGTTAATGCTCAAAATGCCATGGAAAAGTTAGTAGCCAAAGAAACTCCTAACGATAACTACACCTTCTTCATTACAGAGGAGGTGTAGAGATTATGTACGCACTATATGCATACCGTGAGGGAATGACTAATGTATTTATCAGAACATTTCCTCGTCTTAATATGATGGATTCTGATACTATCGAAAAAGGTTCTGGGGCTGTCAAACTTGACGGTCCTGCCTTCCCTGAGGGTTATGAAGCATTTGCCTTTAATCTTAGAACTGGTGAATTGTTATGGTTCGTAGATGAGTGGGAGGCTGTTGGAGAAGATCTTCGTCAGGCTTTCTTCTGTAGTTTTGTTTGTTTTGATCCACACTATGCAATCTAACTAACTTGGGGCAGAAATGCCCCAATGTCTCATCTAAACACTTTTCACATTTTAATTTTATAAAACTCAATCATAATGTCATAATCTCATAGGATTGCACGTAATGCACTGTGAGACTTGAATCATGGGTATGATATTTGGATTTCAAATATGATATATCTAGTCATAGATAAAGGGTCGTGAGAAACATTTTATACTATTGTATGAAAAAATCATTTTAAAATTACATTGTATTTGGTAAGATATGTGTTATTATACAGTTTGAAAGTACGAATAGGATATATTGATGCGAGACCTTGAATACACTCCACTTTTGCCATCAGAGTGTGGCAATTACTGGTTAACGCAAGATGGTAAGAGACACAGACCACTGCTACCAAAGCATAAAAAGTTTTGTAGGCTCTATGTTGAAGGAATGTCTGCTGCAAAAGCTGCACGGAAATCAGGCTTTACGAAAGACATGATTGGCTCAAAAGTTCAAGGTTCTGCAATGCTTCGCAAAAACCCACTTGTAGCAAACTACATTATCGAACTTTTGGAAAAGCAGAATCAAAGAGCAGAAGTTAGTGTTGACTCACATCTAACTGAACTTTCCCATTTGCGAGACGAAGCCAAGGATTCAGGGCAAATTGCTGCAGCGATCTCGGCAGAGGTGTCAAGAGGTAAGGTTGCTGGGTTATATATTGATCGGAAAGAAGTTATGGTTTCAAAAATGGAAAGCATGAGTTCAGAAGACCTTATTTCAAGGATAAAGCATATTGTTGATGGTAGCAATATAAAAACAATCAATCAGACAGTCAATCATGAAAACGGAAAAGGCATTATACAAAGCACTAAAGACGAACCTGTCAAAAGTTCATTGGCAAAGAATTGAGACTGGTGGCATGGGAACAGGGGTTCCTGATGTCAATGGCTGTTGGCAGGGCAAAGAGTTCTGGCTTGAACTGAAGATTGGCTCTCTTCAATCTGTCAATCTTTCGCCTCAACAATGTGCATGGCACATGCGTAGAGCAAACGTGGGTGGTCTTTCATGGATTCTTATCCACGATCCTTCAAAGCATTTTCTTTGGCTGGTTCCAGGAGTAGAGTCAATCAATCTGAGAGAACGCCACCTTTCATCATCTAAATTTATTGAGGTCCAAGAACCACCTTACGATTGGAAAGATTTGCTCAAGCGAATATGTATGATTGATTGATGAACGGTAAGATAAAAAACATTTGTTTCTCATAAGAAAGGGCTTTACTATAGTAAGGTTTTCGTTTAGAATTATGGTATAACTTAAATATTTATAGAAAGGAAGAAAGTTATGAGTAAAACTAAAAAAGTAGCGAAAACTACAAAAACTATCAATAGCCCAGTTGGTAACTCAGGGATCCCTGCACCAGCTAAGAACGGTTTCAATAATAGAAAAGTTAAGCTATTGACTAAAGCTATCGAGAATAGAAAGATTGCTTCTCAAGCTATGATTATTCTTGAAACTCTTGATAAGCTAGGTGGTACAGCCACCCAGGAGCAGATCGTAAACGGATTGCTTGATAACGGTTTACGAACTGTTCAAACTCCAAAGAGGATTTATGACTTCTATAGGAAAATGTTGACCGAAGCTGGTTACATTGAACTAGACGCCTAAGATTGAGGGAGCTTCGGCTCCCTCTTTTTTTGCCTTGTATTTATGATTGACTGACTGATTGCTTGATTGCTTGAGTGACTGACTGCTTGAGTGATTGACTGACTGTTCATCATCATTCATCATCTTTCATCATCACTCTTCATAACCTTTCATCATCATAAGAATAACAGTAATAATACATATATACATACAATGAACCAATGACCCAGCGAGAGAGCGAGAGAGCCAGACAGCGACGATTTTTAGAAAAAAATTAATTTAAATTTTTTTATTTTTTTACTTTACTTTAGTAAAATAATAATTATTATAATTAGTAAGGGGGCTAGGTGGTCTAGCCCCTATAACTAGACAAGAAAGGTAGAATATCATGTCTAATAATAATAAGGTGGCTACTAGCCAAAATTCTTCAACTAAGGTACTAGATGCTATACTAGCAGTACCTACCCCTACTACTTCAGGTAAAGCGTCTAGTTACGCTTTAAATGATGATGTAGCTACATTACTAGTAGCTAAGCCATTACCTAGACAAGCTAAGATAATAGTTAATACCTTAGCTAAGTTAGGTGGTAAGGCTACTAAAGCCCAATTAGTAGCTGAATTAAAGGCTAATAATAAGGGTGGTGATGATAATTATGATCTAAAGGCTAATCAGCCTGTAGATAAAATACTTACTCACTATAACCAAAGGCTAGGGGGCTATGGTAAAGATTATGGTGGTGCTAATGCTACTAAATATCTTACCATAAAGTAAGGCTAATTAAGGGGGCTACTAGCCCCCTTTTTTAATTGCTACTAGTTGATAATGATAATCATTATCAACGCTTATTCTAGGGGCTACCACCCTATTATAAAGGCTAATATATTAGGGGCTACCACCCTAATATAAAATAGGTACTTTTATTTAAGCACTAAAGTGCAAGGTTGCCCCCCGATATGTCAAAAATTTTACGATAGGATCTTTTTTGGTTTTAATTTTTTTACAAATCAGTTATATCTGGAAAAAAGGAGTTCTTTATGAGAGTTGCAGGAGTATCGGCTATCCCAACAGAAGCTGTTCCAAAGCAAACCACGATTGGTGGTCAGCCACACATGCTCGCATATATCAATCCTCAAGAAGCCCAATTATTAAAAGATCGTGGTGGGATTGGTTCATTATTCGGTATTCCTACTTTTTACAATCCTAATGAAGATGCGATAGGTGCTACTGATATGGGGTTAGAAAGTTCTTTATCAGATCAACAATCTGTTTCGGCAGGTATGGGAGTAACAAGTACAGAGGGTGATCAGGGTACAGGTCCAACGGATTTTGGATTAAGTCCTTTTGGTGGTATGGGTCCAAATGTATCGGTTGATACAAAAGGTAATGTAACAGGTATCGCAGGATTTGATTCTAATAATAGTGGATCAGGTGGACTAAGTGGATCAGGTACGTCAGGAACAGGTTTTTCAATAACACCTTCTCAAATTGGTAGAGGAATAACAAGTCTTTTATCTCTTGTTCCTAATCCTGTACAACCTATAGCTCAAGTAATTAGTAAAGGATTAACTGTAAAAGATATAGGAGAGGTTATTGGTGGCAGTCGAGAGGGTCCACTTGGTAATATAATAGGGGCTATAGAAAATTTTTCATTAAGTGATTTAACAGCTGATCTTGCAGCAAAAGCAAGAGGCGAAAAATAATGGATTGTTACCATTGTGGTACAAAATTAATTTGGGGTGGTGATCATGATTTGGAAAACGAAGAAGAATATTCTATGGTAACTAATTTATCGTGTCCAAAATGCGAAGCCCATGTCGATGTATATTTTCGCAGAGAATCTGATGCAACTTAATAGCTTAGAAGATGTAGAAAAATATATTTCGTCTACCGATCTAGGTGAATTAAAACGAGACGAATTATTAGAATTAAATTTACTTACAGATGAATTAAAACGAAGAAAGCTCCAAGAAGAATGCCGAGGAGATTTTTTAACTTTCGTTAGAACGATGTGGAGTTCTTTTATCGAAGGTGCACACCATAGGATAATGTGCGAACAATTTAATAAAATTGCACGTGGTGAATTAAAACGAGTTATTATTAATATGGCTCCACGACATTCGAAATCAGAAATGTCGTCATATATGCTTCCATCGTGGCTCTTGGGTATTCGACCAGATTTAAAAATAATTCAAGCAACACATACAGGTGAACTTGCTGTACGATTTGGTAGAAAAGTTAGAGATTTAGTAGATACAAGAGAATATAAAGAAGTTTTTCCTAATGTTTCGTTACGTGCTGATTCAAAAGCAGCAGGTCGATGGGAAACAACCGAAGGTGGAGAGTATTTTGCGTCTGGTGTAGGAGGTGCAATCACTGGTAGAGGTGCTGATATTTTAATAATTGACGATCCACATTCGGAACAAGACGCATTAAGCGAAACAGCAATGGAAATGGCATACGAATGGTACACATCTGGACCTCGACAGAGGCTCCAACCAGGAGGTGTTATCATTTTAGTAATGACTAGATGGTCAAAAAAGGACTTAACAGGTCAATTATTAAAGGCTCAAATGTCAGATTTAAAGGCAGATAAGTGGGAATTAATAGAATTTCCTGCAATTATGCCTTCTGGTAAGCCAGTTTGGGAAGAATTTTGGAAAATTGACGAATTAGAGGGTATTCGAGCGTCTTTACCCCACTCAAAATGGTCTGCTCAGTGGATGCAAGAGCCAACAGGGGGTGATGGAGCAATAATTAAGAAAGAATGGATTAATATTTGGGAAAAACCTGACCCCCCACTAGTAGAATTTATAATTCAAAGCTATGATACTGCTTTTTTAAAGTCAGAAAGAGCAGATTATAGTGCGATTACGACTTGGGGTGTTTTTAGAGTTAATGAAGCTGATCAAGTTAATATAATTTTGTTAGATTCTATCCGAGATAGATATACTTTTCCTGAATTAAAAGAAGTTGCTCACGAAAGTTATTTACAATGGGAACCAGATTCAGTTATCATCGAAGCCAAAGCATCAGGAATGCCATTAACACAAGAATTAAGGGCGATGGGTATTCCTGTACAAAACTATTCGCCAAACAGAGGGCAGGATAAAATTGCTAGGACTAATGCAGTGGCACCTTTATTCGAGTCAGGACTCGTGTGGGTGCCAGAAACAAGGTGGGCAGAGGAGCTTGTTGAAGAGCTTACGGAATTCCCTAATGGTGATCATGATGATTTGGTCGATTCCACTACTCAGGCTATGTTACGATTTCGTCAAGGGGGGTTTTTAAGACATCCGTCTGATTATGAAGACGAACAATTAGAACATAGTGTAAGACAATTCGTTTACTATTGAGGTAAAAATGGCAGTAGAAAAAAATAAACCGTTAAAAATTGTAAATTCTCCTGATGATGAAGTAGAAATCGAAGTAGAAGAAGAAACATCAGAAATAGAATTTGATGCTGATAATACTGTTCTTTTAGACGATGGTAGTGCTATAGTAAATTATGAAGAGGAACCAGAAAAAGGGGATACAGATGATTTTTTCAAAAATTTGGCAGAAGATATTGACGATAGCCAACTCAGTGAAATCGCTAATGATCTCATTGAATCCTATAAAGAAGATACAGAATCGAGTGATGCTGATAATACTGTTCTTTTAGACGATGGTAGTGCTATAGTAAATTATGAAGAGGAACCAGAAAAAGGGGATACAGATGATTTTTTCAAAAATTTGGCAGAAGATATTGACGATAGTCAACTCAGTGAAATCGCTAATGATCTCATTGAATCCTATAAAGAAGATACAGAATCGAGGCAAGAATGGCTCGACAGCTACACAGAAGGACTCGATCTCCTTGGAACAAGCACTGATGAAAGAAGTGAACCGTTCAGGGGGGCGTCAGGGGTCTACCACCCACTCCTCGCAGAAAGTGCGACGCAGTTCCAAAGCCAAGCGTACAAAGAACTCCTCCCTCCAGGGGGTCCAGTCCAAACGAGGATCGTCGGTGAAACAACGAAAGAAGTCGAAGACCAAGCCGAAAGGGTAAGAGGTTTTATGAATTACATGATACTTGATGTCATGGAAGAATTCGATCCTGAATTAGATCAAATGTTATATTACCTACCTTTAACAGGATCTGCCTTTAAAAAGACTTATTATGATCAAAATTTAAAACGACCAGTAAGCAAATTTGTTCCTGCTGATGATTTAGTTGTATCTTATACTGAAAGTAATTTACAAACTTGTCCTCGTTTTACTCATGTCGTTACTATGAATTATAACGATTTAAGAAAATTACAAGTATCAGGATTCTATAGAGATATAGAAATATTTGAAGACGAAGGCTTAGATGATTCAGAAGCTAAAGAAAAAGTACAAAGCATTACAGGTTTTAAAAAATCAGCTAATATGTCTGATGTAGTAACTTTATTAGAAATGCATGTTGATTTAGATATAGAAGGATATGAAGATCTTGATGAAGAAGAACAGCCAACAGGAATAGCATTACCGTATATTGTTACATTAACTGAAGATATGGATGTCTTATCTATAAGAAGAAATTTCAAAGAGGATGATCCATTAAAACAAAGAATAAGATATTTTACTCATTATAAATTTACTCCTGGATTAGGGTTTTATGGTTTTGGTTTAATTCATATGATTGGTGGATTAACTAAATCTGCTACTTCAATATTAAGACAGCTTATTGATGCAGGAACATTAGCTAATCTACCAGCAGGATTTAAGTCAAGAGGATTAAGAGTTCGAGATGATGATCAACCGTTACAACCTGGAGAATTTAGAGATGTAGATGCTCCAGGATCTTCGATCCGTGAAGCGATTATGCCACTTCCTTATAAAGAACCATCAGCTACTTTATTACAAATGTTAGGTGTATTAATAGATAGTGGAAGAAGATTTGCTTCAGTAGCTGATATAAATGTAGGAGATAGTAATCAAGCGATGCCAGTTGGTACGACAGTTGCTTTATTAGAACAAGGTACAAAAATATTATCAGCGATACATAAAAGATTACATTTTGCTCAAAGACAAGAATTAAAAATATTAGCTGAAGTAATGAAAGAATCTTTATCTCCAGAATATCCATATAATGTTCCAGGAGCTGAAACTACTGTAAAAATTAATGATTTCGATGATCGTATTGATGTTATTCCAGTAAGTGATCCTGCAATGTTTAGCATGAGCCAACGTATTTCTATGGCTCAAACACAACTTCAACTAGCACAGGCAGCACCACAAATCCATGACTTACAAGAAGCATATAGAAGAATGTATTCAGCGTTGGGTGTTCAAAATATCGATTCAATTTTACCACCTAAAGCTGAAATGGTTCCAAAAGATCCAGCAAGTGAAAATGCTGAAGCTCTTATGGCGAAGCCACTTAAAGCGTTTCCACAACAAAATCACGATGCACACGTGGCTACGCACTCAGCTTTTTTACAAGATCCGAATATACAAAGGAATCAAATGGCAATGCAAACGCTTATGGCACATATGCAAGAACATTTGGCGTTGAAGTATAGACAGCAAGTTGAACAAATAATAGGTCAACCATTACCTGCAGAAGGAATGGCATTACCTCCAGAACAAGAAGCCTTATTAGCTCAAGCAACAGCACAAGCAACTCAGGAGATTAGTCAAATGGCACAGCAAATAGCAGGAACAGGTCAATTCGATCCTATTGTAAAATTAAAAGAACAAGAACTACAAATAGAAGCTGCAGAAGTACAAAGAAAAGCATCTGCCGATAGAGCAAGACAAGAACTCGCTGCAGCAAAATTACAACAAGATGGACAAATAAAAGAAAGAGAAATCCAATCAGACGAAGATATAGCAGCATTAAAAGCACAAACATCAATGGCAACAAGGAGATAATTATGGGTAAAAGAGAAGCTAAAAAATTTATGCAAATGAGAAGAGACGAAACAGACCCAGATAATATAGCAATACTTGATTTAGATATTCAAAGAGAGCTTGGTCTTGACCCTGAAGAATTAAAAGAAATGCTTGGAAAAATAAAAGTAAAAGGTAAAAGCATGGGTGGTTTAAGTGGCACTGGTGAAGATATGCAAAACTATATGGCTGATGAAGCAAGTGCAGCAGGAAATTCAAAAGGTGGAGGTGCTGCGATAAAAGGGATAAAGTTTACAGGTCTTAAATAATGGATTTTCAATATCTTTTAAAAAAGATAGTAACAGAACGACGAGCAGAATTAAGCGAAATGCTTATGTCGAATGGTATTGCTTCTATGGAGCAGTATCAAAATGTTATGGGGCAACTTTCTGCTCTTGCCCATGTAGAAGAAACTTTAAAAAATGTAGCAAATAGAATGGAGAATGCTGATAATGTCTAAAACACTTTTCGTTCCTGACCACGTAAAACGAGGTATAGAACAGGAACGCTTGGCTGAGAAGTCAACTTCTAATCCTTTAGATCCATCTACGTTTGGATTACCAAAGGAAGAAGATAATAAATCTGCCCTTGAAAGGTTACCAAAACCTACAGGTTGGCGAATTTTAATCCTTCCTTATACGATACCAAAAGAAAAGAATGGTATAATCTACGCAGATGAAACTATAGAAAGATCTAATTTAGCAACGAATACAGGTTATGTTGTTAGTTTAGGTCCAGATGCATATAAAGATGAAAATAAATTTCCTGATGGTCCTTGGTGTAAAAAAGGTGATTGGGTTTTATTTGGTCGATATGCAGGATCAAGATTTAAAATTCAAGGTGCAGAACCTCGATTATTAAATGATGATGAAGTTTTGGCTGTAATAACAGATCCTAGAGATATATTAAACGTATAAGGAGTAACAAATGGATAATACACAAGTTCAAGAAAAACAAGAAGTTGAGGTAAAACCTCAAGAACAAGAGCAACTTACTTTAGATATAGAAGTTGAGGAAGAGGAAGAAGAACAGCAGAAAACTGCTCAACAGGAAAAAGATGAAGAACTTTCAGATCATCGAGATGATGTAAAGAAACGTATAGATACTTTAACTTGGAAAGCAAAAGAGGCTGAAAGACAAAAACAAGCAGCACTTGATTATGCAAAAAAAGTAAAAGCAGAAAACGATAAATTAACTTCTAAGTTTAATCAAACTAATGAAGAACTAAATACTCAGTATGGTGGAAAAATAGAAAGTCAATTAGCTGAAGCCAAAAGAGCATATAAAATGGCATATGAAGAGGGTAATACTGACGCAATGGCTGATGCATCTGCTTTAATTGCAAAATTAAGCGTTGAAGAAGAAAACGTAAAAAAGAAAAAAGCAGAGATTACTCAAGAAAAAGAAGCTAATGTTGAGGTAAAGCCTAAAACAGTAGAAGAAGAAATTGCACAAACTCAACCACAGCAACAATATTATGATGAAAAAGCACTTCTTTGGGCTAGTAAAAATAAATGGTTTGGAAAAAATAAAGCAATGACCTTGACAATTTATGATATTCATCGTACAATGACAGAAGAAGAGGGCTATGATGCTACCTCAGATGAATATTATGAAGAAGTGGATAGAAGAATTAGAGAAGAATTTCCTCAACGCTTTACAGCAGAGGGGGAGTACCAAGAACCAGAGCCAAAGAAAGGTTCTGCATCAGGAACAACACGTAAAAACGTCCAGACGGTTGCTCCTGCTAATCGAAACGTAAAAAATGGACGCAATACTATTCGCTTGACTAAAAGTCAAGTGGCTATCGCTAAAAAACTTGGAGTACCACTCGAAGAATACGCAAAACATGTGAAGGAGCCAGTTTAATGACAGAAGAAAACAAGAATATGAATAGAACCTCACGTGCTGCTGAATCTCGTTCAAAGCAAGAACGCAAAAGACCTTGGAAACCAGCATCGTCTCTTGAAGCACCACAGCCTCCTGAAGGCTATAAATACAGGTGGATTAGAACTGAAGTAAGAGGGTTTCAAGACCAGAAAAATGTCTCTGCGAGACTAAGAGAAGGTTTTGAACCAGTTCGAGCTGATGAGCATCCAGATTTTCCTGTGCCAACTATTGAAGATGGAAAGCACGAAGGAACTATTGGTGTGGGAGGACTTATGTTGGCGAAGGTGCCAGAGGAAGTTGTCGAATCAAGAAATGAATATTTTCAACAACAAACTGAAGATCAAATGACTGCAGTCGATAACGACCTACTGAAAGAACAGCACCCCTCTATGCCTATTACAAAGGAGGGAGGGAGTAAAGTAACCTTTGGTGGTCCAAGAACGAAAGTTTAAGGATTAATTTTAACTTTTAATTAAGGAGTCATTCATGGCTAATACTAACCTTGCCTTTGGCTTACAACCAATATCAAAATTTGGTTCTAATGTCAATAATACAGGCATATCTGGATATACTCTTTATGAAATCAAAAACGATAATTCGAATAGAATTTATCAAGGATCTCCTGTGATACCATTAAGTACAGGCTTTATCGATATTGTCGGTGCAGCTGCAGGTGGATCAGTTGGATTACTTGGAGTTTTTGGTGGATGTGAATTTGTATCCTCTACTACAGGGAAACCAGTCTTCTCCAATCAATGGACAGGAAGTGGGGCAGACTCTAATTTCCCTATTAAAGCGTATGTGTATGATGATCCAATGCAACTCTATAAAATTGCAGCAGATGCATCCGTTACAAGCGAAGCAACACTTCGTGGTAATGTTTTTGCAAATGCTAATTTTGCAGCTGGTGCGTCAGGATCAAATACTACAGGTATATCATCTGCAAAGTTAGGAGTAAGCACTATTGCTACTACTGCAGCTTTACATCTCCGTATTTTGGGATGGCAAGATGATGAAAACAATAGCGATTTTGCTGCTGCAGGTATTCCTGTAATAGTAAGATTAAATAACCACTTTAATTCACCAAACGGTGGAATTACTGCTGGTACTCCATCAACAACTGGCGTATAGGAGAGTGTAATGCCTATTTCACGAGCACAATTAGCTAAAGAGCTAGAGCCTGGACTCAACGCCTTATTTGGTATGGAGTTCGCTAGATATGAAAATGAACATGCAGAAATTTTTGACACAGAGACTTCTGATCGAGCATTCGAAGAAGAGGTAATGTTGTCAGGTTTCGGAACTGCACCTACTAAGTTTGAGGGATCAGCAGTAAATTTTGATACTGCAAATGAGTCCTTCACAGCAAGGTACACACACGAAACTATTGCATTAGCGTTTTCAATAACTGAAGAAGCAATCGAAGATAATCTTTATGATCGTCTTGGAGCAAGATACACACGTGCATTAGCAAGATCAATGGCACATACAAAGCAAGTAAAAGCTGCATCAATATTAAATAATGCTTTTACTGCAGGTGCTTTTGCTGGTGGTGACGGTGTTGCTCTTTGTGATGCATCACATCCATTAACAAGTGGAGGAACATTTAATAATGAGCCTTCAGTTGCAGCAGATTTGAATGAGACTTCATTAGAAGATGCTCTTATTACAATCTCTGGTTTTGTGGATGAAAGAGGATTAAAAATCGCATTAAGAGGCATGAAATTGATCATTCCACCTGCTTTACAATTCGTAGCTGAGAGACTAACTCAAACTACACAAAGAGTTGCAACAGCAGATAATGACATTAATGCTTTAAGAAATATGGGAATGATCCCACAAGGTTATGTTATTAACCATTTCTTAACTGATACAGATGCGTTTTTTATCAAAACAGATGCACCAAACGGATTTAAACACTTCGAAAGAGCACCAATTAAAACTCAAATGGAAGGTGATTTTGACACTGGAAATATGAGATTTAAGGCGAGAGAGAGATATTCTTTCGGGTTCTCTGACCCAAGATGTGTTTTTGGTTCTCCAGGAGCATAAAAAAATTTTAAGGGGTGACTAGTCAGTCACCCTTTTTTAATATAGACTAAAACAAACCTTGACAGTTACATGGTGTAACTGACATTTGCCAAGACAAGGAGAGTAACATGGCTAATACAACCTTTTCAGGTCCAGTCCGTTCTAAGGGTGGATTTAATGTAATAAATGAGAATAGCACTACAGGAGCTATTACAGAAACTGGCTTTTCAATAAATTCTACAGGTCAGTTAATATCTTTAGGTTCAAGAAAAATTCAAACATTCGTTGGAACACTTGCTGGTACAGACACAGCTTCAGCTTATGCTGACGGTGATTGTTTAGTTGAACTTGGTACTTTAAATACCGATCATCCAGATGCTTTAGTAACAGCATCAAAGTTTTTTATTCATAAAGCTGTTATTGGAATTACAACTGCTGCTGGTCAAACTTTAGTAGGTAACTTAGCACTAAGTGCAACAAGTGGAACAGCAACTAATGCAGCAGTTTCTGGCACAGAAATTGTTGGAGCAGGTGTAGATGCTTTCTCACCAACATTATCTGCTGCATTAAGTATATCAGAAGTAGATATCAACTTTAATAATACAGCTGGTAATTTTCATGTGTTTGAGCCAAATGTATCTGCCCCAATAGCAAATACATTTTTGTATGCAAGAAGCACAACAACTTTAAATGCCGATGCAACTGCTGGTAGGTTCACTGTTGAATTAGAATACTCTGTATATTAAGGAGGATTAAATGGCTGCAACAAGATCTGATGTAAAAGCATTTAACCATAATCAAGGTGCAAGTGCTGCTGTTGTTGGACCTGCGAGATCAAGAATAAGACAGATAGTTATATTCGCTGATGCTGCAGGTGCTTTAACAATAAAAAACGGATCAGGTGGTGATAATTTACTTGTTCAAAGTTTTCCGACAGGATTGCATACGTTAAATATACCAGATAATGGAATACTTGCAGAAAATGGTGCATATATTCATGCTTTTACTGGTAGTAGTAATAAGTTGACTATTTTCTTATCGTAATGACAAGAGCAAGGAAAAAACAACCACCTAAAACTAAAAAATACTTTCGCTCCACTAAAAGTGGAGCTGGTATGACTAAGGCAGGTGTTGCTCGTTACAGACGAGAAAACCCAGGAAGTAAACTTAAAACTGCAGTGACAGGTAAAGTAAAACCAGGAAGTAAAGCAGCAAAGAGAAGAAAGTCTTTTTGTGCTAGATCTGCTGGACAAGCTAAAAAGCATAATATTAATTGTGCAAAAACTCCTAAGAAAAGAATTTGTGCAACTAGAAGAAGATGGAAATGTTAGATGACAAGTAAAGAACTACTAAAAATGTTAGAAAAACATGAAGAAGTTTGCAACGCAAGATTCGATGGAATTAATAATAAATTAAATAAACTTGATAATAGGTTATGGATGATTGTATCTTTAATTATTGTCGCTAGTGGATTGGAGCAATTAATTTAATGGTTATGGGTAGGTCACAAATGTCAAAACAAGTGACTAAAGCCCCTGGAAAAAGGAAGTGGAGTGCCAAGAGAAAGAGAAAGATCAATTGCTCACGACCTAGAGGATTTTCTGAAAGAGCACATTGTGCCTCTAAGAAAAGGAGAAGTAATAAAAGGAAGTCCAGTTAAATATTGTTTATACTGTGGTAGAAAAAGATGGACATGTAGATGTCATAAACAAAGGAGAAGATAATGCCAAAAGACGCTTGTTATCATAAGGTTAAAGCTAGATATAAAGTTTTTCCGTCAGCTTATGCTTCAGGAGCTATAGCTAAATGTAGAAAAGTTGGTGCTGCAAATTACGGCACAGGTGGTAAAAAGAAGAAAAAGTCTAGTGTACGAAAAGCAAGCACAGGAATGTATATGGGGGCTAAAAGACCAGCAAAAAATAAAAATATCGCAAGAGGTTGTGGTATTGTATTAGCAGGAAAAAGAAAACAAACAAAGCGTTCATAATGGCAGTAAGAAAAACAAAAGCAGGATTAGCATTAAAAAGATGGTTCAAAGAGGACTGGAAAGATGTTAGAACTGGTAAAAAATGTGGTAGGAAAAAAGGAGAAAAACGAGGAACTCCTTATTGTAGACCAAGTAAACGTATTTCTTCTAAAACACCAAAAACAACAAAAGAGATGACATCTGCAGAAAAAAGAAGTAGGATAAGACAGAAAGTAGCGTTAGGACAGCCAAGTAAAGGTAAACCTAGAAATGTAAAAGCATTAAGGAGAAAAAGGAGAAAAGCATGAGTTCACGAAAAAGTTTTACACAGAAAAAACGAGAGGAAAGAATTCAAAAGAATCTTGAAAAAATGGGAGCTCCGTCAAAGCCACCTAAACCTAAAACTCTTAGACAGACTGCAAAAAGACAACTTCAAAGAGCAAGATTAATTCAGCAATTTCCATTTAGTAGCACTGATAAAAAAGAGGGTACAATAATGGATTTAGCAGGTTTTCCTCCAGCTACTAAAGAAGAAAGAAACACAGCAATGTTAAAAGGCACAAGAGGATTATATAAAGAAAAAATTCCAAAAGAGTTAAGAGATCGAATAAAATATGAAAGTAAATCAAAAGTAAAGAAGAAAAAAGGTGGTGGGCTTATGACTGCCATTAATAGAGTAAAAAAAGAACAAGGTGTAAAAGGTATGATGAGAGGAGGTTTATCTGGTGGTAATCCTAGTGGTCCTCCAAGAAGAATGGTTGCAGATCCAGCATTAATTAAACCTTTAAATCCAGGAAAATTAATCGATGTTACAGAAATGGCAAAAGGTGGTTTTATGGATGAGGAAATAGAAAAGCGTATGATGGGTGGGTATATGGAATATAAGGAAGATAAGTAATGACTACTTCTGGTTCAACCGATTTCGAACTTGCTGTAGACGATTATATCGAAGAGGCTTTTGAGCGTTGTGGTTTAGAAGTAAGAACAGGATATGATCTTAGGACAGCAAAACGATCTTTAAATCTTTTATTTGCTGACTGGGCGAATAGAGGATTAAATCGTTGGACTATTACACAAACATCAATTACACTATCTCAAGGAACTACTGAATATACTCTTGCTGCAGATACAATAGATATATTATCTGCAGTTATTAGAGAAAACGCAGGGTCTTCTAATCAATTAGACGTAACTGTAAATAGAATAGGTCGTGATACATACTTAAATTTATCGAGTAAACTATCTCAAGGAAAGCCTACACAATATTATGTTGATAGACAAATAACCCCTAAATTTCGTGTTTTTCCTACACCTAATGCAACATATACTTTAGTGGTTGACAGGTTAACTAGAATAGAAGATGCTGATTCTGCAACTGATACGGTTGATGTTCCTTTTAGATTTTATCCTTGTCTTGCTGCAGGGTTAGCTTATTATCTAGCTATAAAAAAAGCTCCTGATAGAATACAAATATTAAAAGCTATATATGATGAAGAGTTTGATAGAGCAGCAACTGAAGATAGAGATAGAACTAGTTTAAAACTACTACCTTATGAAAGATATATTTAATGGCTTATTCAAGTGGAAAACACGCTTTTTTTATATCAGATAGAAGTGGTATGCGATTCCCATATAAAGAAAGAATAAAAGAATGGAATGGATCTATTGTTCATATTTCTGAATATGAAGCAAAGCATGAACAGTTAGATCCTCATAGAACAGTTATTGATGCACAGGCTTTAAGAGATGCAAGACCTGATACACGCACTGATGGTAGTGTAGAAAACTTATTAGGATTAAATCCATTTACTTCAGGATCGAGTGGGTCAGCAGTTATAACTGTGATAGAACCTAATCACGGAAGATCTTCAAGTGATACAGTTCGTTTTAGAAAAGCGTTAGGATTCGATGGCTTTTTAGCTACAGTATTGACACAAAGTGCAGGATATAGTATTACAAAGGTAGATGATAATACTTATACATTTACAGCTAGTAGTGGAACTGCTACTATTGGCAATCAAAGAGGTGGTGGAGATAACGCAACAGCAGGAGCAGTTACACTGGAAGTATAAATGAGTTTTACATTTGCAACACTAAAAACAGCTATACAAGATTATACAGATAATAATGAGACTGTTTTTGTTTCTCAAATAAACAACTTTATAAAAGCAGCAGAAGAAAAAATATTAAAAAGTGTTGATCTTGATTATTTTAGAAAAAATGTTACTACTGCTTTAACAACTTCTGATGCTTTCCTTACAGTACCTAGTGATTATTTAGCTTCTTTTTCTATGCAAATAACTACAGCTGGGTCTGAAAGATTTATTTTACAAAAAGATGTTAACTTTATTAGAGAATATGTAGTGTCTTCTTCTACCACAGGTGTACCAAAATATTTTGCACGATTTGATGAAAATAATTTTATTTTGGGTCCAACGCCAAATAGTAATTATGCGATAGAATTGCACTATTTTTATAGACCAGCAAGTTTAACTGCAGGTGCTGACAGTGGAACAACATGGGTTAGTACGAATGCTCCTTTTGCTTTATTATATGGAGCATTAGTAGAGGCTTATACTTTTATGAAAGGTGAAACAGACGTAATACAAAATTATAATGGATTATATACACAGTATTTAGAAAGATTAAAAGATCTTGGAGAAGCAAGAGAAAACACAGATGGATATAGAGTTGGTCTACCATCGAGACCGAGAACATAGGAGTAAAAAATGGCAACAGCAAACGCAGCGACCACCTTTTTAGAAAATAGAATATTAAGTTTTATTTTTAAAAATAATGGAGCATCCTTTACTACACCAGGAAATGATATTTTTGTTGGATTAGCTACAAATGTAACAAATTTTGATGATTCAACAGGTGAGTCTGGAGATCCAGTTATAACAGAAGCGACTTTCGGTGGATATGGAAGAAAAAGAGTTAACCATGCTGATTGGACATTAACCTCTGAAAGTGACAATACACAAACTTGTAAAAACACAAATGCGATTGAGTTTAATGAATCTACAGGAACAGATAATACGATCTCCCATGTGTTTATTGCAACTGACGAAACTGCTAGTTTAGATGTAGTTGGCTCAGGTGGTAATGTATTGTTTATAGGAAAACTTGACGCAAATAAAGTAATATCTACTGGTGATATATTTAGAATTAACGCACTTAACTTAACAATAGAGATGAAATAATGGCGTTTGTAATAAACGACAGAGTAAAAGAAACAACAACTACAACTGGCACTAACCCATTTGCACTAGCAGGTGCAGTTACAGGTTTTGAAACTTTTGGAACAGGTATTGGTAATTCTAATACGACATATTATGCAGTAACACTTCCTGGATCAACAGAATTTGAAGTTGGTTTAGGAACACTTAGTAGTGATTCTAGTACGATAGCTAGAACTACAATTATTAGTAGTTCTAATAGTGATAGTGCAGTTAACTTTAGTGCTGGAACAAAAACTATTTTTTGTACAATACCAGCATCTAAATCAGTTCTTTTAAGTGACGTTGGAGCGTCTACTTTAAATTTAAGTTCTGCCGATACTCATGCAGGTCGATATGGTAGTTCTTCCTCTCCTATAATTATAAAAGTTACTGTTGCTTCTAAGTCGGCACATCCATATCAAGGCGATGGAAGTGGTCAGGCTTATTATTTAAACGGAATAGAAGCTCCTGCTTTAACATTTCATGGTGTAGATAATACAACATCTGATTCTGGGTATTACTATAGGTTTGATCAATCAGATAGTAGTAATAGTTCACACCCATTAAGATTTTATTTAGATGCTGATAAAACTACACAATATACAACTGGCGTTACAACTAATGGAACAGCAGGAAGTAGTGGAGCATATACTCAAATAGATGTAGATGAAGACACACCTAATATACTTTATTATCAATGTTCTTCTCATGGATATATGGGTAATTATGCAATTACATTAGGATCTAATAAAATAAATCATACTGAAGCTCTAATAAGTTTTCCAACTACAACTGGAACACTTGTAGGAACAGGGGATACAGGTTCAGTAACTAATGATATGTTAGCAGGAAGTATTGCATCATCTAAACTAGCAGGAAGTATTGCAGATAGTAAACTTAGTACAATAAGTACAGCAGATAAGGTATCAGGTGCAGCTGTTCAAGTAGATGGTGCAACAGATGGAACATCTATTACTATTGCAGATTCAGATAAGTTTTTAATAGATGATGGTGGCACTACAAAATATGTAAATGCTTCTCAAGTAAATGCATATACAAGTGCTAACGCTACTGATGCAGTAAATGCAGCACATGTTTTAGTAACTGATAATGAAAGTACAGATGAAGAAAATTTAATTACATTTGTAGAAGATGCTACATCTAGCACTGGTAATGTTGGATTAGAAATGGATGGTAATTTAACTTATAATCCAAGCACTGGCACAGTTTCAGCTACGGTTTTTAAAGGTAACATAGATGCAGTTGATGGTGACTTTGATGGTACATTAGAAGCAGATGCTATAACAGTTGGTGGAACAGCATTAAATACAGTTATTGCAGGAGTAACAGTAACAAATGCAACTAATGCAACCAATGCAACCAATGCAACCAATGCGACAAACTCATCTCATGTTCTTGTAACAGATAATGAAAGTACAGACGAGGAAAACCTAATTACTTTTGTTGAAGACGCCACATCAAGTACAGGCAATGTAGGGTTGGAGATGGATGGCAACCTAACATATAATCCTAGCACTGGTCGATTAACAGCTACACAATTAGCAGGCACTTTGCAGACAGCAGCACAAACAAATATTACATCGGTAGGAACTTTATCAAGTTTAACAACATCTGGTAATATAGAATTAGGTCATGCAAGTGATACTACTTTATCAAGAGCAAGTGCTGGTGTATTAGCAGTTGAGGGTAATAATGTTTTAACATCAGCAACAGGTGCAGGTAAGGGTTTTGCTGTAGCGATGGCTATAGCTTTATAGGAGTAGGACATGGCACAAGATTTTGAAAGAGCAGTAGCATCAGATAGCACTAGTGATATAGATATAGGAACAACTGCTAGAACAGTAGTAACTTCTAATTCCGATGATGCGATTGTCGGTATAAGATTAGCAAATATACACACTGCACAAATAACTGTTGATGTTTTTATAGAGACTGCTGCTGCTGGAGGTAGTGATTTAAATTGTTATTTAATTAAAGGAGCACCAATACCAGTGGGGGGTTCATTAGAATTAATAGATGGTGGCTCAAAGATAGTCTTACAGAATGGTGATGCACTTAAAGTACAATCTAGCACAGACGCTTCATTAAATTGTTGGGTAAGTTTTGTTGATACGATTAGTGAAGGATAAAATATGTCATACATAGGAAATCAGGTAGGAAATAGATTTGTAGCTTCACAAGCTGCAACAAGATTTTCTGGTAACGGATCAAACAAAGTATTTACGTTAGAGCATTCTGTAGGTTCTGATGAAGATATACTTGTATCCGTTGATGGTGTAATACAAGAACCCTCTATATCTTATGTAGTTAGTGATGGCACAACATTAACATTTCAAGGTAGTGATGCACCTTCAAACGGAACAAATAATATTTTTGTTTGTTATTTATTTAGAACTGTGGCTACCGTTAATCATCCAGCTACAAGTGCTTTGAGTGCAACAAGTGGTACGTTTAGTGGTGCAATTACAGGTGGTGGCACATTTACACCTGGAGGTAATATAGTTATACCTGATGCAGGTAATATTGGTAGTGCAAGTGATACAGATGCTATTTCTATATCAAGTGGTGGTGTTGTTAATTTTACTCAATCGCCTACAGGTGGTCCTTTAGTAAAATTAGTAGACCAAGCTATAAGCACATCTGATGGTACATTTGTTATTAATAATAGTTTTATAAATAGCACATATGATAGCTATCTTTTTTTGTATGAAATTCATACTTTAACTTCAGATGAAGTACAAATGCAAGTTAAATTTTATTTAACAACAACTGCAAGTGGAGATGCTGGAAGTATTATATCAGGTAACCATCATTCTTATGGAAATACTCAATTAGGTATGAACTCAAGTACATCTGCATATAGATCGCAAAATTACAATAGTTCTTATGGAGTTATAGGAACTGATGAAATGGGTAACTCTACTGGAGAGGGAGGAGCTTTTCATGGTGTTTTACAAAATGTAAATACTACAGATGCCCCTGTTGCATTTAATGGTCAGGGTAGTTTTTCTGATGAAGATGCTAATCATAAAGCATTTGCTTTTCATGTTGGTATGGATCCTGGAACTTATAGTGCTTACTATTGTAGAGGTATTTTATTTCAATTTAGTGGTGGTCAACATACTGGTAAATTTAAATTATATGGATTTAATTAAGGATATAAGATGGCTAGATATCATCAATTAGCAGGTGGTGGAAAACAAAAATTCACAGCAGAAGAAGAAAAAATAAAAGATGCTGAAGAAAAGGCATGGTTAGATGGTAAAGCAGAAAGACATTTATTAAAATTAAGATCTGTAAGAAACGAATTACTTGCTGAAACAGATTATATGGCATTAGGTGATGTAACAATGAGTGATGCTTGGAAAAAATATAGGCAAGAATTAAGAGATATAACAAAGACTTTTAAGTCAATGAAGGATAAAGATTTTAAGTTTCCTGAGAAACCAACGGAGTGACGGATGGCATTAACAAAAGTACAAGCAGAGGGCATAAACTTAGCAGATACATTTGCATTTAGTGGCTCTGTGACAGGAGCAGGCACAAGAAAACTTCTTAGGTCAATAACTATTTCAAGTAATACTGCTACTGTTGATTTTGTTAATGGCAGTAATGGTGTTGTTTTAGATAGCACTTACCCAAGATATCAAATTACAATAGATGCTTTTGTTCCAGAAACTAATGGTAAACATATTCGTGTTTTAGTAAGTTCTAATGCAGGTTCATCTTATTATGGAGATAGCCAATATAATTGTTTAACGCATAGGTCATATACAAATGGTTCAACGACAGCAACAGATGTAACTTATTTTAATGATTTTGCTGGATACAATTATCATGGAATAAGTAACACTGCTAATAAAGGTGGTGGTCATGGTACACTAACATTTCACAATTTAGGAGGAGCAAGACGGACTGTCATACATGGTGACTTTTGGGCGTTTGGCGATACTTATTATATAATGACTCAATCTTTGGGTGCATATGAATCAAATTCAGTTACTATTGATGCAATAAGAATAAAAGCTACATCTGATGATATAGCTAGTGGAATCTTTAAATTATATGGTATTGTATAATGAAAAATAGAATTAAAAATGTAAATGGCATTGAAATTGAACTTACTGATAAAGAGCAAGAGGAGTTAGAAGCTGAAGAGAAAAAATGGGATGATGGTCAAGCTGAAAGAGATTTGGATGAATTAAGATTTTTACGAAATAACTTATTGACTCAAACAGATTGGACACAATCAAGAGATGTTACTTTGTCAAACGATACAGAGTGGAAAAAATACAGACAAGAACTAAGAGATATAACCAAAACATTTAAATCAATAAATGATAAAGATTTTAAATTTCCAGGTAAACCAACGGAGTAAATATGCCATACATAGGAGTCAGTCCACAATTTGGAGTTAGAAGAAAGCACACTTATACTGCTACGGCTGGGCAAACTATTTTTACAGGTGCAGGGTCAGAAGGTGCAACATTAAGTTATAAAGACTCCAACTTTGTTGACGTATATCAAAATGGTGTAAAGTTAGGTGATGCCGATTATACATCTACAAGTGGAACTCAAATAGTATTAACTCAAGCAGCATCAGTTGATGACCTCGTAGAAATAATAGTTTTTGATGCTTTTAGTGCAGCAGACACTGTAAGTAAAGCAGATGGTGGTACGTTTGATGGTAATATTACAATGGCAGGCACATTAGATGTCAGTGGTGCTTTTACATCTCAAGGAATAGATGATAATGCTGATGCTACAGCTATTACTATAGATAGCTCAGAACGAGTTGGGGTTGGAGATACAGCACCTCTACAACCACTTCATGTTAAAAACTCTACTTTTGCTTACATTAGAGCAGAAACAAGTGCATCAACTAAAACTGGTATTGATTTTGGTCAGCATCAAGATGGTTCAGGTCATATAAATCTAAGAGATTCAGGAGCTATTAAAATATCTACTGGAGATACAGAACGAATGAGAATTGATGCTAATGGTCATGTAACCATGCCACATCAATCTGCTTTTCTTTGTCAAGCAAGTGGTCAAACAAATCTTAGTACAAACGCAACTACTACAATTGGATTTTCAGCAATATTTGACCAAAATTCTGATTTTGATTCATCTACAGAAACATTCACTGCTCCAGTTACGGGTAAATATCAATTTAATGTGTTTCTAAGAGTCGATCAAGTAGATAATACCAGTCAATATACTACAGTGCGAATTGAAACAACTAACAGAACTATTTATGGTATTTGGACTAATAACGGATATGACGCAGATTTAGATTACATTACTTACGGTATTGCACAACTTATGGATATGGATGCAGGAGACACAGCAAAAATAACAATTTACTTACCAAGTCTTGGAACTGCTCAGTTAGATGTAACTGACGCAAGTTTTTGGTCAGGATATTTAGTCTGTTAGCCAAGAGTGAAACAACTCAATCATAAAGGAGATAAAAATGGCAAATCACACAAAAACAATAACATTAACAGATTTACAACAAAAGATTCTGTCTAATGATTTATACAACGATGTATCAGACAATAAAGGTATAGACGAGTGGTTGGATGGTGCGATTACAGGTAAGATAAACAACTGTTGGAAGCGTATGCAACAAGAGTGGACTACAAAGTTAATGAACGACAGTAGCTTCACAGACCCTATACCAAGCAACCAAGCAGACTTTGTTGCACTTGTAACTGCAAGAAGTGACTATAAGACACGCAAACAAAGAGATGATGCAAACAAGCCAAGCTAGGAGTAATGAATGACCAAAGCAGCAGAATTAGCAAAGATGGGTGAAGTCCTAACCAATAGTCAGATTGGGGGTCGAAGGAATATTGTTATCAATGGTGCTATGAATGTTGCACAGAGGGGAACAAGTTTTACAAGTGTTGCAGGAAGTGCTTATCATTTAGATAGATACAGAACTGGTATGGGTGACACTAGTGCAAGATTTACTGTTACACAAGCTACAGCAGGATTAAATGGATTTGGAAATTCTTTAAAGTATGATTGCACAACAGCAGAAAGCAGTTTGAGTAATGCAGATGCAAGATTGTTTGTTACACAAAGAATAGAAGGACAAAATTTACAACAATTAAAAAAAGGAACATCTGATGCAGAAAAATTTACTGTATCTTTTTATGTGAAATCAACTAAAACTGGAACATATATACTTAACATTGTTGATATTGATAATAATAGGCAAATTTCACAAGCATATACTATTTCATCTTCTGGTACTTGGGAACAAAAAATTCTTACGTTTGATGGTGACACAACTGGTGCTTTAGGAAATGATAATGGAAATTCTTTTGAATTACATTGGTGGTTAATTGCTGGTACTTCTTACTCTGGTGGAAGTTTGGCAACTTCTTGGCAAGGTTATGCTGGAGCATCAGATTATGAAGACTCTGCTGTTGGTAATGTTAACTTAGGTGATAGCACAAGTAACACTTGGGAAATTACTGGCATACAACTAGAAGTAGGCTCACAAGCCACACCATTTGAGCATAGGTCATTTGGGGAAGAACTACAATTATGCAAACGTTATTATAATGAACTTTCTGGAGGAACTAGTGGAACTAGACTTTATTCATTCAATTATAATGCTTCTTATAAAGGATATTTGTTTTACTTTCCTGTTAAAATGAGAGCAACACCTACTGTTGCTACATCAGGTAATGGATCGTCAGGAACGGAATCAGGAATTTCTAATCAAGATTATTTGTTTAGATATATTTTAGCAGGTGTTTCTGATAATACAGCTTATTATCTTTATGATTTTTCCTTTGATGCAGAGCTATAGGAGAATAATATGAATATAAAATCAGCACAATATGGCATAGATATGGAAGGTAATAATTCAGAAATCAAAGCTACAATAGATGGTAAAACAGTGTTTGTACCACTAGATCCTAACAACAGACACTATGCAGAAATACTGAAACAAGTCAAAGAGGGTACACTTACAATAGAGGATGCTGATTAATGTTGGGTCATTCTGCTATTGCTGATGCAGCCATTGCTGATGTAGGTGGTGTAGTACAAGCAGCAACAGCAGAAATGAGTGGCGTAGGTGTTGCAGTTAATGTAGGTGTAGGAACATTAGTTGGTACAGTTAATTTAAGTAGTAATTTTATACAAACTACAGAACTTGCAACTACATTAAGTGGGAATATAGATCTTACAAGTAATTTTACACAAACAACAGAAAATATTAAATTAATAAATTTAGGAACAGCAAGTATAGATGCAAACTTTACACAAACAACACAGGGTAATCACAAATTTAATGGAACATCTTCTCAACAATTCAGTTTTACAAAAACAGCAACTGGAGATATACTATTTGAAGAAGTAGTGACGAATGCAAATATAGAGACATATACTGAAATAACACCATCTGGTACAGAAACATATACTGAAATAACACCATCTGGTACAGAAACTTGGACAGAAATACAGTGAGGTAAAAAATGGCAAGTTCATATACAACGAATACTGGTATAGAAAAAATAGGTTCTGGTGAACAATCAGGTACTTGGGGTAATACGACTAATAATAATTTCGATATAATAGATAGAGCTTTAAATGGAGTTGTTAGTTTAACTATAACTGGAAATACATTAGTTACAACAAGTGATGGTTCTTTATCTAATGGACAATACAAAATATTACTTTTAACAGGTTCTCCTAGTGGTGCTTTTAATTTACATTTAGATCCTAACGATCAACAAAAATGGTTTTTTATAAAAAATTCTACTGGACAAACGGCTAAAGTTAGACAAGGTCCAGCAAACGCAGATGCATCAGATGGAAGTGGAACTACTGTTTCTATTCCTACTGGAACTTCTGCTATAGTTTTTGCAGATGGAACTGGTTCAAATTCTAATGTTAGTACAATACCAACAGATTTAGTAGGAGATACAACTCCTCAACTTGGTGGTGATTTAGATACAAACGGTAACGCAATATTGTTTGGATCTAGTAAATGGGCGATATCATTAGATACTGGTGATAACGAATTATTATTTAAATATAATGGTACAACAGTTTTTAAATTAGGATCTAATGGTGCAGTAACATCAGCTAATAATGTAACAGCGTTTGGAACAAGTTTATAATGGCAGCATTACAAGCATCTGGAACTATATCTCTTCAAGATATTGAAGAACAATACAACCCTGGATCAAACTTACCCAGCAGAGGATTGAATGAATTTTATCTTGGTGGCTCCTTAGTTCGTGCTAATGCTAGTAATAATTCTTCAACAAATATGTCGGCTGGTGTACCTACTTCTGGAACAATTTCATTGAATGATTTTTATAGTAAAGAAAGAGCTTTTAAAAAAACATTTAGTGATGGAGATACAAATCAAAGTGCAGATACTATTTTTGGTGATGACTTTGAAGTAGATTACCCGAAACAACTTGTAATAGGTTCAGGACATACTATTGGTTCAACTAACCCATCTAATGCTGCTTTAACAATAGAAACTAATGGTGTTGGTTCAATAACTGTTACAAACGAGGGTAGTATCGAGGGTGCAGGTGGTACAGCAAATGGTGGAACTGGTGGAAACGCATTACAAGTAGATGGTAGTGTCGCTGTTACTTTAGTTAATAACGGAACAATTAAATCTGGTGGAGGAGGTGGAGGTAACGGTGGTGCAGGTGGTGCAGGAAGTCTTTCCTCAACAGCAACAGCTTTTAGTGTAACAGATAAAACAGGTAATAAACCTAGTTTTGTTCCATATACTGTAGATACATTTTTTGCTGATAGATATTGGACAGGAATAGGCTCTGGTCAATTTGGTTTAAATACTAGTAATAATGCTCTTTCAACTCAAATATCTGATAAAGGACCTGTCTGGTATAGCTTTCAAGTAACTAAAAACGCAACTTATAGTATATCAGCTTCTATAAATGATCCATATCCAGAAGATGGTCAAACAGGTCATCGTGGTCAACCAAGAGTAGATATTAGTACAGCAGAAAATACTGCAAGTCAAGGACAAGGTGGAAATCTTTATGGTAGTGGTTTATCATGGTCAACTACTGCAAACTTAGCTGCAAATACAACATATTATTGGTGTAATTATACGGTTGGTCCATATGGTGCTTCTTCACCAACAGGTAACTTTTTTTATAATACAATGTCTTCTCAAATAAGTATGGCTGTAAATGAGCCAACTACTGGAGGAACTGCTGGTGCAGGTGGCGTAGGTCAAGGATATAATCAATCTGCTGGATCTGGTTCAAGTGGTAGTTCTGGTGGTACTAATGCAGGTGCTGGTGGCGATGGAGGTGCTGGAGGAGCTTTTGGCACAGATGGAACAAATGGAAATGGTGGTGGTGATGGCACAGGAACAACGATAAGTTATCCATCATCAGCTCCAACGGCTGGTGCAAGTGGTGTTGCTGGGGGTAGTGCTGGTAAATCAATACAAGGTGTTAGTAATGTAACAGAAAGTGGTAGTGGAACTAAAACTGGAGGTACAGCATAATGCCAATGAAAGCTATAAAATTCAAACCAGGAGTTGTTTCTGATATTACATCATATAGTAACGAAGGTGGTTTCGTTGATGGTGATAAAGTACGTTTTAGATTTGGTTTTCCAGAAAAATTTGGTGGTTGGGAAAAGTATAGTCAAAACACATACTTAGGCAGTGCTAGAAGACTGCACAACTGGGTCGCTCTTGATGGTTCTGATTTTATGGGTCTTGGTACACATTTAAAATATTATATAGAAGAAGGACAAGCGTTTAATGATATAACTCCTTTAAGAGGTACTCAAGTTACATCTGGGGTAACTTTTACAACGAACACAACTTCTGGAACAGAATCTCAAGTAATAGTAAATTCTGATGTTCATGGAGCAAACTTAAATGATTTTGTTACAATAACAAATGCTGAAGGAGCAGATGCAGTTGGTGGAATACCTGCATCTGCTATTGGAGACTCTAGTGGGAAAGAACATCAAATAATAGAAATTATTAATTCTAATTCTTTTAAAATAGATGTTGGAACTAACGCCACTAGCGTTGCTACAGGAATAGCAAGAGCTTCAGGAAGTGTTACTTTAGATTTTCAAATAAACGTAGGACTTGATAATACAGTTGGTGGAACTGGTTGGGGTGCAGGTCAATGGAATGGTACAACAGATGGTGCAGTAAATACAACTTTAGACGGAGCTATTAATAATTCTACAACAACAGTAGCTGTAGCAGATTCTAACCCAACGCATCAAATAGTAGCAAATGATATTATATTAATAGATGATGAATTAATGTTAGTTACTAATGTTGCAACTAATAATTTAACAGTAGTAAGAGCTTACGCTGGAAGTGGAGCAAGTACTAATGTAAATACTGCAAGTCATGGAGGAGGAAATGCAGTAACTGATGCAGTCGCTCATTCAAATGGCGTTGCTGTTTTTCTTGTAGGAAATTCAACTGATGGCACTGCAGGAAATGCAGATTCTAAAAATGACTTTGTTGGTTGGGGTAATGCAGCAAGTGTTACGGTTCCTGGAGCACAAATTAGATTATGGTCACATGATAATTTTGGTGAAGATTTAATTATAAATGCAAGAGATGGTGGTATATATTATTGGGATAAAACAAATGGTTTAGGTAATAGAGCAAGAGAACTTAGCGATACTTCTACATTTAGTAATGAAACAAGTGTTCCTCAAATAGCTAAACAAGTTCTTGTTTCTGACCAAGATCGACATGTAATTTGTTTTGGATGTGATGGATTAGGAGCTACTCCTACGACGCTTCGAGGAGATGGTGTTCAAGATCCTTTATTAATACGTTTTTCTTCACAAGAAAATCCAGTTGATTTTTTTCCTACTGCTACAAATACGGCAGGGGATTTAAGACTAGGTGGTGGATCTACTTTTGTACAGGCTGTAGAAACAAAACAACAGATACTCGTCTTCACTAATAAAACACTACACGCTATGAAGTTTATAGGTCCACCATTTACTTTTGGCTTACAAGAACTATCTAAAAATATAACTATTATGAGTCCGTTTTCTGCTATAGCTGTTGAAGACGCAGTTTTTTGGATGGGTGTTGATACGTTTTATGCATACGCTGGTGGACAAACAGTTCAGTTACCTTGTACAGTAAAAGATAAAGTATTTTTAGATTTTAATTTAGAGGAACGAGATAAAGTTCATGTAGGACTAAATTCAGAATTTAGTGAGATTTTATGGTTTTATCCTTCTTCAGCAGGAAGAGAAATAGATAAATATGTTGCTTATAATTATTTAGAAAAAATTTGGTATTATGGAACATTAGCAAGACAAGCATGGCTCGATAGAGGTATAAGAGGACTACCACAAGCTACAGGAGGACAATACCTCTATAACCATGAAACAGGGTTTGATGACGATGGATCAGCTATGACTTCGTTTATTGAATCATCGGCTATTGATATAGGTGATGGAGATAAATTTGTATTCTTAAAACAAGTTATTCCTGATGTTTCGTTTAATGGATCAACAAGTGTTAACCCAGATATAGCTTTTACAATGAAAGTAAGAAATAATCCTGGAGCTAATTTTCATGAATCTACTTCAAACACAACAACTAGAACTGCAACAAGTCCTGTAGAACAATTTACAGAAAAATTAAATTATCGTTTACGAGGAAGATCTTTTGCATTAAGAATAGATTCTACATCACTAGGAACAAAATATAAATTAGGAACACCAAGAATTGATATAAGAGAGGATGGTAGACGTTAATGTTAATCACTAGTATTCCTCAATATATTCAAGGTATTACAAATGCAAAAATAGATTTAACTGGAACAAGTGCAACAACCTTATTTACAGTTCCTAGTGATGCCGATTTTAACGCTGTTTTAATAGACTCTATTTTAGTATCTAACTCTAACACATCTAACGCATCAACTATTACAGTAAACCTTGTTGGTGATGGACTTAATTCAGCAGGTGCTGTAACAGCACATACATTTAGTTTATTTAAAGATAAAGATGTTGCTGCTAAAACAACCGTTGAACTTTTGTCAAATCCTTTAATTTTAAAAAGTGCAGAAGTTTTACAGGTGCAAGCTGGTCACGCTGATAGATTGCATGTTGTAGCAAGTATTCAAGATTTATCTAAAACAAGAATAACAACAAGTGCGATAACGAGAATTTAGATAAAAGGATTGTCAAATGAAGTATTATAAGTTATGGTATGATCATGATTGCTCCGTATGAAAACCAAGCTAGAGGATTAGCAAGTTTAGGTCGGTTTGAGGACACTTATATTGTTCATGCTGCCGAAGGCGAAACAGTTATCCCTAAAGAAGTTTTAGAGGGTAATCCTAAATTAAAAGAAGATATATTTAAACAAATGAGAGCAGTTGGTATAGACCAACCTGAGAGTTATGTTGTTGGTAATGCTCTTAATTCTATAAATCCTAATACTGGACAGCCAGAATTTTTCTTTAAAAAACTAAAAAGATTTCTTCCTACGATTGGTGCAATAGTTGGTAATATTATAGCTCCAGGAATAGGTGGTGCTATTGGATCTGGTCTTGGATCATTAGCAGCAGGTGAACCAATAGATAAAGCTCTTATAAATGCTGGTGTTGCTTATGTTGGTGGAAAATATGTAGCACCTAAAATAGACCAAGCAGTAGCAGGATTTAGTGGAGGAACTGTTCCTACAGTAGGTTCTACTCTTGGAACAGGCTCATCATACGCTATGCTTCCTTCAACAGGAACAGCAGTAGGCACGCAAGGGTTACTTTCTGGTGCAGGAGCAACTATACCTCAAGTTGTTACTGCAGGATTAAGTCCAATAGTAGGAAAAGAATTAGCTAAATTAGCTGAACCTTTACCTGTTGAGGGTGAAGGAATGTCAAGACAGCAAATAGTCGATAATTATTATGCTGCATTAGCAAGAGGAGAAAACCCTGATTTACCACCTGAATTAACACCACCTCCAGCTTCTGCTTTATTTGCACAAGAAAAACAAGCTCCACCAAGTGATCCTAAAAAGTTTTTAGCAGATGTTGATTATGAAGCTCTATTAAATAATATTCTTAGTAGACAAATGTTTTTAAATGCTGCTGGTGGTGGTTATATTAAAGGTCCAGGAACACCAATAAGTGATTCTATTCCTGTAAGAGTTTCGAATACAGAATTTATAAACACAGGAAAATCAGTAGCTGGAGCTGACCCTACAGGACAAAACAATCCTGATAAAGGTGCTGTAGTTATGGAAGGTATTATGAGAGCTTTTGAAAAAAGAGCAGATAAAAATGCGAGGATGGCATAATGGCAACACAAACTAGTGAACAAACCGTAGTACAAAGACAAGCCCCTTTTTTAGAAGATTATGCTCGTAAATTATTAGAATCGGCATATCAAAAATCAGGAACAGCAATAGATATACCTGATATACAGATAGCAGGTTTTACAGATGATCAAAAAGCAGCAATAGATAAAACTAGAGAAGGCATAGGAGCTTTTGAACCTTTTATTTCTTCTGCTGATAGAACTATTACTGATGCTATAGGTAGACCATCTATTGATCAAACATTTAGTGCAGAAGGAATAGCTCAATTTTTTAATCCATATACTTCACAAGTAGTTGATACAACATTAGCTGATATAGCAAGACAAGGGCAAATCGCACAAAATAGATTGGCTGGACAAGGCGTGGGTCAAGGAGCATTCGGAGGATCTAGGGCAGCTATTGCACAAGGAGGATTACAAAGAGATGTTTTAGAACAACAAGCTAAATCAGCAGGTCAGTTGAGAGCAGCAGGGTTTGAGTCTGCTTTGCAACAAGCAAGAAATTTAGCTGACGCACAAATAAGAGAGAGAAGTTTATTAGGTCAATTAGCTGGACAGCAAGCAGGATTAGGTGGTCTTAAACAACAATTACAACAACAAGATGTTGCTAATTTATTAGGTATTGGTTCTTTACAACAAGGTCAAGCTCAAGCCCTACTCGATGCTCAAAGACAAACTGATCTACAACAAGCCTATGAACCATTCCAAAGATTAGGTTTCTTTAGTGATATATTAAGAGGTGTTCCTACAGCTTCGCAAACAGTAACAAGTACAACTGCACCTACTCCTTCATTACTCTCTCAAATAGGTGGTGTTGCTGCAACAGGGTTAGGGTTAGCTGGACAATTAGGATATAGACCTTTTGCAAAAGATACTTCAGGACTTGGTACTTTTAACTTTGCATCTCTTGGAGGAAGTAAATAATGCAACAAAGAGCAGGCATACCTTTTGGATTATTAAATTTTCAAAATAACCCTTTGTTTCAAACAGCAGGTAAATCTAGATTTTTACAAAGTAATATAAACCAAACAAATCAAAATGATTTAAAAGCAGTAGGTCAAAAAAGTTTAGAAAATAATACAAAAGGGGTTGCCGTATCTGACCTTTTTAAACAAGCTAAAGAAAAGCCTAATGAATTTATAAGTAGTCTTGCTACAGATAAAAAAGAAAATGTTGATAGTAATTTATCTGGTTTATATGATGGTAGTGGAGATATTGGTAAAATTATGGGTGCATTAAATAAATTAACAAGCACCGATAATAACAGTTTAAAACAAATATATGAAGATAGATTAAAAGATAAACCGTCAGCAGAGAAATCCGTACAAGAAGTAAATAAATTTTTTGGTGTTGATCCTAAAGAAGAAACTCCTGCATGGGCAGATGCTGCATTAGCTATCGGTGCTTCTTTATTAGAAGCACCGAAACCTGGACAAACACCATTACAACAATTTGGAACTGCCCTTGCTGCAGGTGGCGTTGCTGCAAAAGCAAAAAAGAAAGAAAAGAAGGCTAGAGACTTTGCTATAAAACAACTTGCGTTTTCTCAATTTAAAGAAGATAAAAAATCAAATGATGCATTAGCCGTACAATATCAAAAGTTTTTAAAAGAAATAGATAAAAATAAAAAAGAATCTGTTAAAACTTTATTAGAATATACATATAAAAATAAAAATTTAGAAGTAAAAAAACAAAACGATATTGGTGATGCTATAACTGCATCCTTAAATGTTATTCCTGAAAAGCTAAGACCTGAAGCATTAAAAATTATATATAATCCAAAAAATAAAGAATTTCTTGCTGGTATGACTAATGCTGCACAAGTGCC
>VTLG01005708.1_pt1 | contig 53028 bp, 75 predicted proteins | sample 4694571 | NCBI WGS metagenome assembly VTLG01 (sample SAMN12604809, study PRJNA352737) | marine metagenome | biome: ENVO:00000447; feature: ENVO:00000209|ENVO:00000569|ENVO:01000036; material: ENVO:00002151; isolation source: viral sequences binned using virsorter ... | reverse complement strand
TTTTTTGTCGCGGATTCGTAATATTGTAACCTCGATATTGTAACTCGGGCGGAGCCCTCGCGCCCGCGCCGCCCCGGTTACAATAAAACCGCCGCAGAAAACCTCAAAAAAACAGCGGTCAAAAATCTCGACAGCCCGACAGAGAGAGATTAAAAAAACGACGGTAGTTTTCTTGGACGCAAGTTTCGCCGGCCCAAAAAGAGGGCGCTTCCGCGGGAGCGGGCAAATCCCCGGTTACAATATTAATAAATCATGATTTAGGAAGACTTAAATACTTGAATAGAGATGGCTATTCAGTGAGAAAAATGCCCACAGATTGCCTATGTATGAACAATGCGATATGCCACCTCTGCACAACGAAAACGAGGGGTGAAAATGAGTAATAGGATTGGTCATGTCGTCGGCGTCAGGTGTTACCCCCTCCACGAGTGCGCGTGGTGCGAAGAAATTCACCTTTTGAATGTTGAAATTCACCTCCCGAAGACTCGGGCGCTGGTGCATGTACGCACGCACCCGCCAATCAAGCGGGGGACGCCCGCGTGGGAGTGGCGGTTACAGATGATTTTCATTCGCAGAATTCTTGGTCAACCGATAGTTTCTCTCCCATGCGAAATGGGACGCCCGCTTCACCTATGCCACACCAACCAAGACGGGTACTGCCTGTGCTTGAAATACGAAGAAGAAGGAAACTTGGGGATGATATGAGCGAAAAACTGACATGGATTTTCCCCGCGTCCTCGCGTGTGGGCACAATCAAAATCGCGCCCACCTGTGAAAAGGTGAGGGCGAATTGCTGCGGGCACCTGTGGCTCTTTGTGCAGCAGCGACCCGGCATCGAAGAAAGCAGATGCAGAAAATGTGGCTCGCGCAACCCACGCCGCTGGGTCGCACGCGAGCGCATAGAATTCGTTCAAGCACGCGCACGGCAGGAGGAAAACTGATGCTGAATTGTACCGATTTGCCTTGTCTGCGACAGGAGGTTTGGCACGGTGTCGCGCTCAGATACAGTGGTTCCAACCCGTGCCCGAATGGATGCACGCACGCCTGCGCCAATTGTTGTGGGTGCCAAGAATTCGCGGAGGATTTCTGATGCTGATTTGTCGCCGCTGCGGAGCAGGAACCGTAGGAACTCCGGACCTGATTTCTTCGTACATCTGTCCTCCCTGCGACCGGTAAAACGGCCGTAGAAAAACAGTGCGCCTACGGGCGCACGCGGGGGGGCCCAGCCGTGGTTACAATATTAATAAATCACGATTTAGTAACACTTAAATACTTGAACAAACATGGATATATAGAGGCAGAAGGAGGGGTTGCTCCCTCCCGAACCGACAGCCACACTCCGGTTAATCCCGTCTGCGTGGTGTCGGGAAAGCGGGGGTTCCCGCTTCACCTCTCCCGGTCTGAGGTTACAGATTCGGGACCCTTAGCCGCGGGTGCAAATCCCGCATGGCCCGGATGCGGGCGAGGGTTCCCGATTGCGCTTCGGGCGGGGAGAGGGGGAGCGGCCCGCCTGCTTCTTATGGACCGGAAACGGTGTCCTGCGTTCTTGAGCCCTCGCCGGGTTTGCACACGCGGGAGCCGCCGGAAACCCAAAGGAGGTAAGAAAAAATGAGAGCGAAATTGATGCCGAAGTACCTAAAGCAACGCTTCGCGGAAATTGGCTCGCAGGATTGGCGGGCCCTACCGGACGACGCCTTCGGCGTACCAATTGAAATCTCCGAGCGATTTCCCGACGGGACTATCATCGTCGCAAAATACTTTCACCCGTGGTCTTCATGGACTTGGTACGCGACCGAGTGGGACGAAGAAAATCAGAGGTGGTTCGGATTCGTTGACGGCACCTACGGTGAGTGGGGCTACTTTTCAATGGCAGAATTCAACAACATATCGCAGGAGTCCCCGGGCCCCATGATGCTCCCAATCGAGCGCGACACATCCTTTAGGGAGTGCCGCTTCAAGGACATTCGACCTCAGTTAATCGGGGAGGGAATTTACCGTGGGACTTGAGAGAAAATTTGAGCGCGACGGCAGGTGTATGTGCTGTTGCGACGATGTTCACACGGATGCAAACGGGGAGTACAAATTCGGTCCGCGAATTTGCTCCCAAGACTGCTTCGATGAGATGGAAAACGGCGGTGAAGAATTTGACTCAACAGATATGTGAGTGCGTCGTACCCGTCGCTGCCCTGCTCGGGCGCGTGTGGGTGTGTAGGTGCGGAGGCATAGTATGATTCTCGCGGTGCGCATCGAAACCGATGAGTGGGTCTATGAGGAATTCTACCCCAGCGAGAGGGACAAGACTATACGCGACATACTCGGGAGGCAAATTCATGTCTGAGCGCGAGGGTGACGCAGTAGGTACAGCAGCAGGTTACTGCGTCCATGATTGGAGCGAAGGAGTCAAGGCTGGACAAGTTTCGGCTATGGGGCTTGTCGCAGACAAAATGCTGCGCCTCTGCTTGACTTGCGACAAAGAGGAAATCAGATTCAGAAGGTGGCGCTGTGCCGCCTGTGAGGGCCATTCGGTCCATCCTGAATTGATTGGTCGGGCTATCGAAGAAATCATGGACCGAATGGCGAGTCCGGGGGAGGTGGTTTCAGATGAGTAACTGCTCCTGCGGCTGGGAGGGTCACAAGTGGGAGGAAATCAACCCCACGCTGCTCCCTGCCGCAAAGGTGGACGGCGATTACTTGGTACATGAGGAAATCCCCGGTGGAAAAATGATTACCCACGAGGCGTTCCAAGAGTGGCTGGCAAACCCAATGGGCTTTGTCCCCAAGACTCAAGCCGTGAAGGACCAAGAGAAAAGGCACGCAGAATTGGTTGGTTTCAAGGATGGTATCATCCCGCGACCCCCGGAGGTGGACGACGATGCCGATGAGTGAGAGTCAGAAAGAATTCTTTGAGAATGGTCCCTCCGGGGGCGTGACCTGTTTTTCAGAGGATGAATGTTCCGAGCAGCATGAGGCGTGGCTGAAAATGATGCCGTTAGTGAGGCACGAATTCGTGCCCCCCTTCGGCCCGGAGGTCTTCGACCACGAGCAGTACGACCCAGCATGGCACCTGTTCTTGACCTGTGAATACCTACGGTGGAAATTACTCAAGAAAATGCCCTTTGAAACTCGGGTTATCCTGAGAGGGCTCAGGGGGCATGAGTGATGGACGACGAGTTTGACCGTCCCGCACGCGAGCGGCGCACCAAGAGAGAGGGGCGACCACCAATGCGACTGTATGTGACGATGGTGGAGTATCACTGGGTGAAAGGTGCAATCCCCGGCGACAACCGGATGCGGGGTCGTTGGGTTCCCACCACCTCCTACCAAACTAATTCAGGGTGGAATTTTCTCACAAAATCCTGTCGGCGTTTTCTCGCCAGCCTCGCCTCAATCTCCGAGCGCATGGAAAAAAAGGGAGGGGGAAAAATATGAGTACGCCAAGTATTTTGTTTGCGAGTTTCGCCTGCCGAATTTGCGGGGGTGCCTACTCCGGCGTCGGACACACGCTCTCACAGGGGGGCGTATGCTGTGACGGCTGCAATCTCAAGTGGGTCCTACCTCTCAGAGTCAGGGGGTTGCACCTATGAGTGATGAGTACGAGGACGCTACTTGGGTCTATGCAGGCCAGCGAGAAACTACCGGTGGAAAAATACTCCACAAGTGGTACGATGTGGAATGCCTTTCCACCATTGACCAAAGAACGGGAAACGGTGAATTCTATTTCGGGGGTAGGAACGGTGGCGCCGCCGTGGTAGGAGGCATTTACACCCTCAAGGTTGATACTACCAATGATGGCATCAGCGCCCTGTTCGGTACGCTGGAATACACCGGTAAAATTTACGATGAATTGCGTCCTGCGTGGGTCATCAAGCACAACGCAGCCAAGTCTGTCCGCACCCGAAAGGTCGCGGAAAATAAGACGGCGAAAATTCAAGAAGACCTTAGCGACTTTACGCTGGGCGAAATTGCGGAGGTTGGATTCGACATGACTGCCTCCCAGCGCCGCGCACTCATGGCCCGCGTCATGCAATTCATCGAGAGGGGGTATGAACAGTGAGTGGAAAATCTACCGGTGTCAATATGGGTTTTCCCGCATGGAGAGCCTGCGATAAATGCGAGAAGGTAGTGGAGCGGGCTACGATGACTCGGGGATTCAATTACGAACCCGAACCGGTGGCAATCGGGAACCCAGCACAATTCTTCTGCGTAGCCTGTGCCCCCACTATCCGATACCTGCCGTGGGGCTTGAATCGTATTCACGGGGTGAAAACATGAGTGAAGAAGACAGTGATGAATTTCTTGCTTACATTCGTGACGAGGGGTTCGCAGGTTCAGAGCGCCACCTCGGGGTGACGCATTGGCTCAGTCACACAGAGATGAAACTACTCGCAGACTCCGGCGTCAGCCTAGCAATTTCAGCCACTAATAATCTCGGGGACGACTCCCCCATCACACCGGGAGGGATGACCTTTCGACTCCACCTCGTGGCCCGCAACGGGCGCGAGATACTTCACATTGACTCTTTCAGCCTCGGCGGCTGTGTAGCAAAACTACGGGAGGAAAACTCCACGAGAGGCGGAGATTGGGAAGGGATAATGGACGGTGAAATGTTGTATGAGTGATGATGCCGTGGTGAGGAAATTCAAGAATCACGACCACTTCATTCAACACCTGTGGACGGGCCGATGTTGCGCCGAGTGCGAGGTGAGCAGTGATGAGTGATGAGAAAAATAAGGAGCGAAAATACGAGCCGCGTAGCACGAATATGGGTGCAAGCATCCGTCGCCGGAATCGAATCAGACAAGCCCGCGAGGACAGGAAAAACAGTCCGCGAAGACTCCCAATAACGAAGGCAGAAAAAATCCACTGCAAGTGCATGGTGTGTGGTCGAGCATTCAGGAAGGGGAAACCTTCTGACGCTGAAATGTGCCGACCGTGCCTCAAATTCTTCCGCAAGCAACGGGGGCGTTGAGTTTGCGCCCGCTGTTTTTTTATGTGGTCAAGGTTACAATATTAATAAATCACGAATTACAAAGACTTAAATACTTGGAGGATAATTGAGTAATATGACGGAGGAAACCGGGTACGACAACGACGGCAATTGGCGCAAATGCTTCGTTGGTATCGCCGACGATGACGGGATAGAATGCCTGATTCCCTGTGAGTCGGCCTTTCAGAATGTAATGCACCTACGGGCGCAGGCAAACAGGAGCAGAAATGCTGTGATGTTCCGCCTTTCGATTGAGGAAAACAGTGCCCGATTACTTCTCGGGTTACTCAATGAAAAACTCCACAGGTCCGATACAACAGACCCGTTCAAAGCCAAACTCGCTCTGCTGGCTCTCAAGTGCATGAATGAGGCAGAGCAGGCTACGGTCGAAGTGGAGCATGACCAGCACCACCGCTGGGAACAGATACCCCGCGGGAGCGCGGATGATATCGTCGGCGCGAGTATCGAAAGTACCCTCCGAAAACACGGACCACTTGCGGGGCTATCCGACGACGATATCACAGCGATAAACAGCAGTAGTAATTCACCAAACGAGGGGTTTAATAACCCCAACCGGGAGGGCTGATTGATGACGAAGGACAACCCCGTTACCGGTGGCGAAGACGAAGAAGTCGGCTACGCCTTCACGGTCCGTTTCAAGCACAGAGGCGAGCGCATCCGAAGTATCGCAGAGAAGACGATGGAATTTCTGAAAGCGAAATACCTTGAATTGAATCCCACGGATAGCGTCGAGGCGCACTTAGCAAATGATGAGTGCCAAGTGCTGTGGGACCTTATCGGATATCAACGGCAGTTAATGATTGACGCATCCGAGATAGAGGCAGGCGAGGTTGATTGGGCAGGCGTCCGCTCGCATGACGACAACCCCCCATTCACAATTGATATCAAAGACCCGGACCCGGAGGACGAGTGATGATTGATAACGACGCCGAGATGTGTCTTATCGGGATGCCGATTGTGGTTTCCGTCCCGCTCGCCGTTGCGTATTCAGTGGGTGAATTGTCAGAGATGTTGCAGGACCCCCATGTCGTGTTCATGTACGGCGTTCTCATCGGTATGTGGGTCGCTTTCATAGCGGGTACATGGGGCGAGATATCCCGCCGATTCCGCCGTGCAAAACAGGCGTGGAAGAAAGAGGATGGCGTGTGGGCACGCCCCAAGACGGACGGTGATGAGTGATGGCTGTTCATGTTGGTACTATCACCTACGCAGACGGTACTACTCAAGAGCGCGGTCCCGGCAACAACAATCATGGCATTCGCTGTCCGAATTTCCGCATCTGTGGAGAAACCTCTCTCAGCCTCGGATGGATGATTCACTTCTTGAATGACGACGATGACCCTATCAAGACGCTGACCTGCTTTCAGTGCGACACTCACATTGGCACCTTTACGGAGGCTGAAAAAGATGAGTGATGACGACCGCGACTTCTTCTTCTTTCTCAAGAAGCGGTGCAAGCATTGTGCCGCTGAATTCTTTCGCCCACGCGGGCAGCATGGTATCAGCGACAAGCAGTGGAACCAGCGTATGTTCTGCTCGGTCGCCTGCCGTAACCGAACAATCACGACGAAGGGTCGTAGTTTCAGGGGGCGAAAAACATGACTGATATCGGCTACTGTGCAGAGTGTGGTTGGAGGGGTAATACCACGGAGGCTGATTTTTCGTGCCTTGAAGGCCATCGAAGCGCAGTCGTGAGAACAGACTTAGGTTTGGCTCGATTTACGGCGTTCCAAAAAGAGGCCCTGAAAAGATTCTTCACTCGTAAAACCGACGAATTGGACGAAATCGGAGAGAGAAATATAGACTTCCAAATTTGGTACGGAGAGTTACTGTACCACATTGACGATTTGGTCAGGCTGCCAGTGGAGGGCGAAGACGATGACGACGATTACTGAGATTCACCCGTGGCCCCCTGCGGCTCGACACATCATCACAGGCATAAGCAAGGCCGACAGAGATGAATACGACGAGGACCGATGTGGTCCCGTCTTTCGCATCGGCGGTGAGTGGGCGTGGTGCAACGAGGGCTATGGACCCGAGGGACATATCCAATCAGGAAACTCAATATCAGAATCAGGTCCCATCGTTTCATCAGGCCCCTTCTGCGCATGGTGTGGTAACAGATTGCATAGAGGTTATCCGAAAGGAGTTTAGAGGTGGAAATTTATGACGATTTTAGAGGTGAAAAATACTGATAGCGACGGCTATTTGGGGGACCCGGAGATACAGAGGTGGGAATGGTTCGTGGGGGACCCGTGCTATATGCTTAACACCGAGAGATATTCAAGGATGCAAACAGTCCTATTCCCGCAGGATGGTGAACGACGGTTTCCCACCTCATTCAACATTGAAGGAGAGAGAATCGAGGTTCACTCGTCGCCGGGCGGCGACGGATGCTGGAAATTTAACGAGCCTATTGAGGATTGCATAGCAGGGAAAGAGATAGGGGTTGATAGCGGTCTTATCGCCGTGCTGCCCCGCGCCCTCTGCTCACGACTCGGCCTCGATAAGTTTCACGAATCACAGGGCCTTTTCTTCACACATCGGCCGGACTTAGAAACGCCCAACGACCGGAGCGGGTGGTTCGGAGGGTACAAATCGCCCCCCGTATTGGTCAACACCACGGCCTGCGCAGGCTACGACAAATGCGAAGACTGCCGCGAGTATTCAGAAAGCGAAAACTTGGATGAATGCACGGAGTGTTCAAGGTTTCTGTGCCAAAACTGCTGGTGCGGCTGTGAGGATGATGAGTGATGGAAAAGAAAAAGAAAAGGACTCCAATAGGCCAATTATGCCGGACCTGTCACTCCGGTCCCGGCACGATATACAAGGTAACAGGGGTAGATTTTGAAGGAGAAAGACGCAAACCGAAATACTTCCGGGTCAAAGCGGATGCGGCAGAAGCCTTTGGCAATATCGAATTTGGTTCCATTTGGCGCGACAACCCTTTTAGTGGATGGCCCGAGGGTACCTTTGAAACGACCCGCAGGAGCGACAAGCAATTTTGGTTGAGAATACAGGAGAAGAAAAAATGAACGGTAGTGATGTGGAGGGCTGGTCGAACGGTCATGTTGGCCGTCTGCAATTAACCCGAACCGTCGTGGGTTTTGTGAATCTCCTTGTCGCCGTTCTCATTCTCGTTAAGGTCATGGGGTGGTTGGATTGAAGACCCCACCTCCACCTATTTTCCCACGGTCAGATTTCAGACAGGTGTACGATAAGGAGATACAGGAATTGATTTTCTTACTCAAAATTACGCTCTGTTTTCTTGCTGGATTTACAGGGATGGTTTTTGCGGAGATGTTGCTATGAGATTCGTTGTGCAAAAAACTCTCGACGCGCCGGGCTACCGAATGGATGTGTACAACGACGAGTCAGAGTGGGTCACTGGTGGTTTTTATGGTGGGGTCATAACTGAGTGCGGGGCCGTTGTAACGAATTCCCGACAAGAACTTTTGAAGGCGATTTCCGCCGCCCTTGATGATTCCGAGTCCGAAGAAGAATAGGTTCTGTTTTTTTAATTTCTTGCCGAAGTTACAATATTAATAAATCACGCCATAAATATGATTATATACCGCCAAGAGTCTGTTAGGGTTAGAGGCGAAAGAGATGCACACCACGGTTGACTACAACATCCACCGTTGCGACGCGGCAGCGTTGAAAAAGATTGGTGCCACATTCAAGCGGGGAACAATTACCCTGTGGAATTGGCAAATTAGCGGAAACACTGAAATTCCCTATCTCAGTATCAATATCACCGTGCCGGGGGACCAAAAGGTCCGTTTGCACTATTACTGTATGCCTAACCCACGACTACCCAGCCACCCGATATCGTCGGCCTCGCAATCCTCCCTTGAGGCAAGTATGTACTACAATCAGAGAGAAGCGTTCATGGCAGAGATAGACGAGTGGGTCAAGGAGCGGATGCAGAGCGTCGAGCAGCAGGTCGAGAGCGGTTGGGAGTTAAAGCACAACCGCACCGACGATGATTGCGAGGAATGCGGAGCCTAAAGAATATAAACACGGGGGGCGAATTTTGACTATACCAATTTACGAGGGCCGTGCGTCCTCCTTAATCGCAGTCAGGGGACCTCCAATCGAACCTCACAAAATTTATTCCCAAGTCAGATTTGTTGAAAAAATCAAGTGGAAAGAGATATCCAAAATGACTACTCGGGTCGTGCTTAGAGAATTACACTCGATGTTATTCCCCACCTACTATGGGGACAAACCCGGTACTCTCACGGAGCAGTTAACCGAATTTGGAAAGCGCCTGTGTCGTCGGCGCATAACCCGCGCACAATTCGATACCGTGTGTGAAGACCTAAAATCCTACGAGGGTCATGTCCTGACCGCCAGCAAGGGGAATTACTACGGGAGTGTTAGGACCATCAAGTACAACCCTGAGCCAATGCAGGCTTATGGTCCCAATCCCCCACGGTCATGGCCTCAGAGAAGACCTCGGCACACGGGCCACAAGAAGACGCTCGCTGAAAATCAGTTTCATGTAACAGGCGACCTACAAGAGTACGCGGATATTATTTTCGGGGCCGCCGATGCAGAGGATATTGCCCACAAAAAAGCACAGAACGAACACTACATGACGAACCAGCAGAGCAGCCTAAAGTCCATCAAATACACCTATGAAAATCTGATGGCGAATATTAACAAGGGAGTGGGCAGAGGAAAGTCGGGCATCGGTTTGCACGACTACCTAACCCATGACTCGCTGTTTGGAGCGGAACAGTACGCGACCATAGAGAGGGATTTGCGGACCATCATCAGACAGGAGATAGCGGCCCTTCTTTTGGGACAAACAATGAGCCGGGCGCTTGATGGAATTATTGGCCTTAGAGTAACCAATTTACCATACGATACAAGCGTCGGGAATAACGCCCTGACATACAGTGAGAGTGCCGAGATAGAACAGCGCCTCAAAAAGTCACTCGTGTTCGGGTACATCCGGTTGACCACAGAGGACCAATCGGGTCCGACCCTCACACGGAACATGGACGACGACGCATTGGACGAGTGGGCAGAGAATAGAATTTCGGTATGTAAATTCCCACACCCCGAGGTGATGAGCGATTCCACCATGAAGACGCAGACTAAAATCCTCAACGAGTTAGTCAGTGAGTACAACAAATACACAGAGATTCTAAGGGTGATATTCAACTGTTACCGTGACCTTGCCGCTGAGAGGCGGGTCAGCGTCCATGAGGACTCCGGAGTCGTCACTGGCGAGTTATAAACGACTAAGTAACAACCATTATAAGCCTAAGACTCTGTGTGAAAAATACCGGAGGGCGACGATGGCGACCGACAGCATAAACCTTGATACGACAGTAATCCGTGGTGTAGTATGCCGCGAGTGCGGGAACGAATTGGCTCCGCACACTTGCGCGGAACACATGGATAAAGAGCATCCGATTCATACTTGCCCGCACAAATTGGAGGACTAGAATGACGGATTGGATGACCAAGTTTGGGGGTACCCGCAGTCAAGTGCGTCGCATCGTACACGGTGTAGGACACGACACGACACTTGACGGTGAGTGGGGAATATACCGAGAGAGGTTCCAAAAGGTGAACGAGGTTGACTGGGGTTTCTCTCTCCGACCCCTGCTAAACAGGTGATGGAATTATGAAGGCTCCGGACTCAAGTGGAACATGGATGCTCTATGGTAGTGGATGGCGAATGATGAAATATCTTATCGTAAGGGACAGGTGATAACATGACCGAAGAACCTAGTCCATCGAAATGGCTCCTGTGGAAAATGACTTTCACTGCCGCTGATATTCTCACCGTCTGTGAAGACGAAATCCATGAGGATATCGAGATGACCAACGACCTCCAAATTGATATCGAACGATGGATGTTCGATAACTCAGAGATTTTCGTTCAGAAAGTCATGGGTGTTTTTCAAGAGATTGTCGCAAAGAATCGCTCGGAGGAATGGTTGGAGGGTCGCCCCCACGGAACCTATGTTTGCCTCACCTGCGGCGCTATGAAAACTGCCGTTGATATGCACTTTCTCGGGGGAGAGTGGGACAAGCCCTACTGCGATAGTGAGTGCGCCCCCATGCCCGAGAAGGATTCAGACTTTGCACCACGGAGGGACCTCTGATGACCGGAGCAAAGCACAGCAAGCGCAGATACACACCACGAGTGTACATCGGCAAAGCACTCGCTGAAAACCCTCGATGGTTAAGCGCCCAGCAAATTTGTGATATCCTCTGTGAGAGGCGGCGAAGCCGTCGCATACTCAACGGGCCGGGCAGCGTTTCCAATATGCTCCGTGGAGCCGTGGGTGTGGAGAAGGACACCACGGGTCGGCGTGTAAGATACCGTATGAAGGACCACGATGCTTTTATCACATGGGCGCGTGGGGAGAAACACCTCAAAGAGAACAAGTGGCATGGGAGGGTCTGAATGGGTACGATTTACAACACGATTATTGCGGAACACTCAGACTGCTTCAAGGCGTCCAAGAATTCGGGCAGGGGTTGGAATTTCAATTGTGTAGCCATTACCCCCGATGACGAATTGTTGTGTACTAATTGTGGGGAAATTATCAAGGTGTGATTATGGAGGACGACGCAATCTATGATGTGTTCTTCCCCATCGAGATGACCCACACAGACGAGAACGGACAGGTCAAAGTCCAAGTCACCGAAATGGAGAGGCAGTTTTTATCGGCTGAGTATGTCGAAAAAGGGATGCTGAATTTATCAGAAGAAGACAGGGCGAAATTTAAGGCTCTCGATAACTCCGAAAAAGGAGGGTGGATTCTCGTTAACCACGGCACCGTCCTAATCGTTAGGGTGGCACCGTGGGAGGGGGTTGCTGCTTCCATCGAGTCTGATGCACGAGGATTCAACAATGAGTCGTGGGAGGCACAGGACGATTACTCCCCCGAACAAGAGGACTTCATGGCGTCCGGTGGTGACTACTAGAGAACATTATAAATGCAGAAGACAAATAGGGGTGGGAAAATTTCACGGAAGGTCATACTATCCCATCTGCATAACGCCGAGGGTTATGACCACGACCTCAAAGACGAGAATGCGTGGCGTGTCTTCGGTGTGGCGATTAAGGATATCAAGGTCCTTCATGCCGACACCTTTCGTCGTATCTCCAAGTCCGGGGAAAAGGACCATACTAAGGTGAATTACCAGTGGAAACCTACCGTGGTTATTCAAGCAGGGAAACACACACTGAATATTTTGGATATCGCAACGCTTTGGAGATTCACGAACGCGGTCATTCACCCTGAGCGGTATTCGTTCTCTGATTTCAAGGGAATTATCGAAATGTTTCTACCCGCTGAATTCTTTGAGGCCATCATAAGCGACTCCAACCACACGCTCTCGATAAACGCACAGCGTAATGTTCACGACCAGTGGATAGTAACAGGCGTGGAAAAATACCACAAACTCCTACCAAACTACAACGAAATAGGTGCCCTCGTCCGAGATATACTGACGGAAGGAGGCATTGACCTTGAATCGTGGGGTTATTCAAGCAGGGAAACACACACTGAATACCTCCCCAGCCCCCTTTCATCTAGGTTCGTCAACAATGATACCTGCCTTTTCACTTGGGGTCGTAAGGAGATTGAGATTAGAGAATTCAAGACAAAATTCGTAGTCTGTGCGCGATATTACCACACGACCCACATCATTCAACCCATCGAGGCTAAGGAGGTGCGCGGCTCTCTCCTTTCCATCTCCGCAGATACGCTCGTTGTTTTGTTGAAGAAGGCATTCAACGCGCTGAACGACGCCGAGGTAGTCTGTCTTGGATTAGATTCGGAATTCGACCACACTCCGATGACGGGAACACTGAAATTCAACGACAGAAATCGTCTTGAACACGAACGGTGGTTGGAAATCTCCAATTAATTTCGTTCTCTCCCCTTCCACCAACTTAAAAACAGGCTCGCAGTACCACACTTTTCCCAATTAGTGAATTTATTCAAAGGTATGTAGTAGTAACTGACTCTAATACCTCTTTGAAGAAATTGACGAAATTGGATATAGGCGAGCAGTACCACGAATCAATTATTCTGCGAGTCACCCAATCAATGAAGTTATATGCGATTGCAGCGAGGGGACAGTATGGCAGCGGGGTCGGGTAGTCGTGTAGTATGCAGAATGGCTTGGAAACACATCCAAACTCGGGGACCAATGACGGCCCGCGAATTGACCCATATAATCAACAACCGAAAGAGTCAGAGCGGAGCCTCACGCAAACAGAAATGGACCCAATCACAGATTGTACAGTTTCTAATCCGAAGTCCCCTGTTCTATCCCGACCCCGACTGTCCTCCTGTTATGCGTGCGGACGGTAGGCAGGTACGAGATAACCCACTATGGTTCACCTACCCCCTAGAAGAAGTGGTGGTTAGATTGGCCGGGAAAACTCATGTTAGGACACCCACGAAATACCATCCCCATTTTCTTCGTCAGGCCATCGAAAAATACGAAAAGGAGGGCGAGATATGACGCGCTTCATTGAGCATATCAAGGACACCGAGATTGTGTGGTCTGATGGCAAACCCGAAGCAGAGCCAACCCACATCATAGTGTTCAATCAAGGAGAGCAGGGGTTCGCATCCTTCGGAGCAGGCATGGGCCTAATCGGGGACGAAAAGCCCATAGCGAAAATATTCTCCAAACTATTCTCTGTCCCGGCATTCAATGAGTTTCCGGACCCTCTTTTCCCTGAGTGGCGTTTGTACCAACGCCGGTCCGAAGAAGGAGAGCGGGTTTTCATTCTGAGAATGATTCACTTCGCCCCGACAATGATTAACGATGCCGACCCTAACTCCAATAATTATGTGTGGCTGTATTCTTATCCTATTCTACGCGACATTATTCTGTCGCTGAATGATTGTGGGGTTAACCAGTCCACATTTTTCACCAGCGATACTATGAGCATATTCACCCCTTCACCGAGCCATGACTTGTCCCGCCTGTGCGTCTTCGATTACATGAATACAGAAGAAGAACCGCTCTCGTTGGCAGGCATTCCCGTACACGGTGATATTCTATGCACCCCGCCCGCGTGGATGTGGTCTTGCGTCTTCAAGAATTTCTGCATCAACGATGATAGGGGGGTTTGGATAGTGCTTCTCCAATGTCCCGAGGAATTCTTGGACCGAGATGGTATGGATGCTCTCTTGGACTATGCAGAGGTGGTACTAGGACTGCCATATAGTGAGAGCGATTTCTTCAACGCGGTAGATAGCCTCGCAACGATGGAGGGTATGGCAGAAGACCTATCCCTCGACAGATTTATGGCCTCCGGCTTCGGGGATGAGAGCGGAGAGGGAGGTATGTTCGGGTGAATATCTTCGATGAGATACTAGAATTCACAGATAGAAGTCATTTCGTTGATGTACAAGATAAAATAGATATCTTCGTGTGTAGCGTGGGGGGACACCTGTTTAACACCCTCAATAAATGTTCGCGTTGCGACTTCGACCCGCATAGCCCATTCGTTGATGAAGAAGGCGGCGACTTCGTAATTCCCAATTGTCCCTTGAGGCACCCCAACCCACCGTTTTACACACCGATGATGCAGTTACCCGACACGCGCATTCACATACTCTTGCGTGGACCAAAGGGAAGCGGAAAATCAATCCTCATTCTCATGTTCTTGGCCGAAGGTACCGGCTTTCTTCACAGTCAGAACGCCGACATGGGAGAGGGGTACCTCACCATGATGGGACCTAACAGCATAACAGAGGCAGGAATGTTCGGGTCCGTTGATGAGTGGGGAGATATCATGGGGCGTCCGCTTATCCGTGAAGTCTGCGGTGGTTTTCTTGGCTTTGAAGAATTTTCGTCAATGTCCGACGCTTCCAAGAAGGACCACAGCCTCGACATGAAAAACCAATTGCTGACCGCTCTCGATAACGGGAGGGTACAGAAGGCCATGAAAGCAGGGTGGGTGAAGTACACTACGCGCTCGACTCTATGGGCTGGCACTCAGCCTGCTCGTTTTGAGTTAGACTCAGGACTCGACCGGCGATTTTTCATTATTGATATCGAGATGACCCCTGAGAAGGAGGCATTGTACAAGCAGGCCCAGCATTCGCAGGCCAATATGTCGAGGGAGGAACGAGTCATTCTCGCAGATAAGAGCCTCCGAATAAAGAAGTGGTTTAGGGACAGGATGACTACGGCGGTCAGAAATCCCCCCACTGGTGTTATCTTCGATGACGAGGTAGCCGACTGGATTAATCAACCGGGGGTTCGCTCTTACGAGGCAGACCTATTCCGCCGTCTTTGCATCGGTTATCACATGATGGGGCCCGAGTACGAAGGCGGTGGTCCACTACTCATCACACTCGATGGTAGGCTGAGAAAATTACTCGATGATTCCCTCGCTATGCGCCGCCGAGTTATGGACGCTGACCTTGAATTAATCAGAAGCACATTTTGGATGCGTGACCTTGCTAAGTCCCAATTGGTGAAGGAGGTTTCACGCATGATAACGAATGGTGATTATCAGACTGCGAAACGGTGGATAATTGAAAACTTGGAGGGACAGGATTTCTATGCTGAGTACGAGCCCGAGGTAACACGGCGCGGTCGTAAAGGCGTTGTCTGTCGTATCGGATTACAGGACAACAAGAAGGACTTCAAGAGGTGGGGTACATGAAGTCTAAGAGCGAAATTCAGAAGCGTTTGCTGTCGGAGAATGATGCCTTCGCTATCGAGGTTCTGCGTTGGGTCCTTGACGGAGGGTGCGCCTTCTGTGAGCATAAGGACCGCAAGGAGTACGAAATGGGTCTGCGGGCGGAGGAATACAGTCCCGTGTATCTTGAGAACAAGCATGGATGGCCCGACGGCACCGTGATGAATCACATCGAGAATCACATCGAGTACGACCCCGCGGAGGCGCGTCATGTTGAGGAAATGAGAACGCAATCCATAGACACTCTCGACTTGGCCTATCACTTGTTCGACAGACTCACTGTTTGGATGGATGAATTGGAGGAACAGAAGCAGGCTCAAGGGGGAATTTCATCCGAGTGGGTCGCGGATGTGACCAAACTCATGGGTCAGGCTAACACTTCCCTTCGGATGATTGGTCAATTGAAGAAGGAGATTGGGGTTGATAGTCAATTGCTATTGCAGGAGGCTCGCATGGCGGACATGAGCAGATTGCTGGTGGAAATCTTGCGACCTCACCCCGAGTTATTGGACGAGGTTGAATTACGAATGTCCGCATTGAGGGCGCCCGTGGTTGATGTTGATTTTACGGAGTCTGATATTTAATGGAGTGGAAAGTCACCGGCCTTATTCGCAACGGGTTGTACGACCACGAGAACGACGAGTGGATGCTTGCGAGAATCACCCCTCGTTTCTTCCCTTCCGAAGCGAGGGCCATTGAATATTTCAATAATAAAATAGTCAAGGGTGCGTTATGGCGACGCAGGAGCCATGCAGGGGGAATAATGATGGCGAACGACAAGTGCGGTTGGAGTTTGAGGCGAACCCGCGGAATGGAATGGCCGGAGGGAGCGCGTGGTCTTTGAGTGTGTTTATTGTGAGGAAATTCACCGTAGTTTTCGTGAGTGGGATGCTTGCGGGGCGGCGTGGATGACGAAGGCGGTGCGAGGATTATGAAGCAGTGGCGCAAGCGTCAGCGTGGAGTCTATACTCAACCTATCTTGGCGAAGGATTTCCCCGTGCTTTTCAAGGCTATGGCGGAGGATGGATTGACTGTGTTTTTTGAGAGTGCTGGTATCGCGTGGTTTCTCGGAGAGTATCGGATAGCCCCGAAAGTGGTCCGTGAAGTGTGGGGTCTAACGCCCCATCAGTACCGCCGTTTGGTGGATTACATATTGGTGAACGAATGAAATTTACACAGTCATTGAAGTCTGTTTTTCTGTGGGACGACAGGCAACGAGTCTTTCATCAGATTTCTCAAGTCCCCATTCCACTTCTGATTTCTTTCACGCAAGCCAACCGACCTGACGATTTAGGACTTCTGAGGCTGATTTTGAACAAGTCGTACTTATTACCTGCTGATTTTGTTCGTGCCGCTCTCTCATTTGGAATTAAGGCATCGAAGGATGAGGTGGTCTTTCCCAAGAAAACAGGGAGCGAACCTATCCCATTACCGTTCACCGCACGAGATGATTACTGGCGTGAAATTGCTGAGAGGGACCCTCGCGTGGCTAATCAGATAAGGGAGCAGGCAGACACAATTCCGAAGGGAATCAAGAAACGAAGGGAGGTCGTGAACGAATGGGTGTAACCGAGATTTTGATAGCATCCCTGTGTTGTTTGGCACCGATTGGTATAATCGGTTTGATTGTGTGGTTTCTAACTGAAATTTACGGCCCTCCGATAATCGGTACCGTGAGGACCCGCAGTGGCTCATCACACGACTTCATTGACTCAGCCATGTTTCTCTCAATGGATGATGACTAAAACCCTTCATAGGTACACTCCACCAGTGATTTTTCAATGAGCGCCAACAATACTAGGGTAAGGAGAATCATCGTGGAAATCCTCTTGGAATTCGGACCACTCACCAAAGAAGGAGTCGCTGAAATACTTGGGAGGCAGAAGTCCATCCGTACCATCCCCTCCCCACATAGTCTATCCTCGTTGCTCTGCAAGAATACACAGATAGTTTCCGTTGGGTCCGAATTTGTCGAGAATTTAGCGGGTAATAAATCGAAGCACCTTCTGTATGATGTGGATAGAAAACTGATTCAGAATTCTGATGAAGTAGTTTATAGCCGCTCGCCAACGATAATGACTCCGAAACAGAAGGCGGTGGCTGAAAAGTGTGGGTGTGGTCGAATCCGAGTTTTTCGCCGGGGAGATTCCCAATGTCTTCACTGCGTCCGGAATGTGTAAATCAGGCAACCGGCGTGTTTATATGCGGTTGAGTGTAGGGTACATCATGGCGAGAGCGAAGACCGTTCCCCACGCGGAGTACGAGATACTGAAACTGATTAGTGACTGTATCGAGTTACAAGCCCTGCGTGAGCGTATGGTACCCGAAGGAGATGATGTGGCCGCGAAGCGATTCGACACAGGCGCGAAAAATGTTGCTAACCTTGTGAACAATCTCGCTACACGACGCCAACACCGTCTGCCGAAGACCCACCAAGATTTTCAGGAAAAGGGGCAGTGAATATGGGGTATCGTACTCGCAAAATTCAGACCTCCAATGTGCTTCAAGCCATGAAGCGATACCTTGCAGAAAATGAGCCCTGTTCCACTCACGATATCGTGGAGAATATGCGCTTCAAGAATGGGCGCCTTGTACGCCTAACTACCATGTCCCTTACTATCCATCAAGCCGGAGGTATTTTGGCGAAATCTCCGTGGGTCGAAGTGCATGAGGCTCGCGGCAAACTCGGTAACACATGGAGATTGAAACGAGATGAGAACGGAGAGTGTGTTATTTGAGTGATGAATTCTGTACCCCGCAAGAGGCACAAGAGGCACAAGCACGATACCGACGAGAGTTATTCCCGAATGCGCCCGCTGAAATCCCGTGCAAACGGTGTCAAATGATGATGCCAAACCCAGTCATTGAGTCCGGGGTATTCAGTACATGGTGTACCGCCTGTATTCGGTCCCGGTGTTCCAAGAAGACGGTTCAGAGAATGGTCAACAGGGAGGCTGGTTTGGTATCGGGAATATCCCCTATTGCGGGTATGGCACCACCCCGACCAGTCGTCGGGAAAATACAGTCTAATTCGGCTGGAAATGGAGCCAGTAACGGAAAGCCTCAATTAACGCTATCTTCGTACTTGTAGCATGGATGAGAGGTGGATGAATCAGATGATGAATGTTCTCACCGGTTCAATGGAGAACAATGTCCCTATATACAAGGGACTGACTCGCATAATGACCGACGATAATCTCCACTTCATCCACGATACGAGAAATCGGTTGGCGATAATGACCGACCCGGACTTTGAGGATGATAGCCCGTTCAGTCAAATTTATGACGAAGCCGAAGAAATACCCAGTGAATTTCTTCGTGGAATGGCACTGGGTATAGCCACGGTACTTGAGTCTGATATCCGCGGGACGACTGCGCCACCAGTGAGTCGAATGCACATGGAGATGGTACCACTATACGAGGCGATTCAATCTATTCTCATCGAAAGGACGATAGACACATGACGGTGTGGTCACAGAAGTACAGACCTTCGCTGTCTGAAATTGTGGGTCAACCCCACTTGTACGAGAAGTGGTGGCATAAAGTAGAAGATGGAATGAACCCCGAATTACAACATTCCCTCCTGCACTCCGTAACTCCGGGTGTGGGTAAAACGAGTTACGCTCTCGCTGTCGCTGACGCGCTCGATTGGCCTATCCACATCTTCAATGCCAGCACCAAGCATGAGCGCGGGATTGACTTCGTTCAAGACGACCTGCTTCCTCTCACTACCATTGGTAATCAGAATCAGATTATCTTACTGGATGAGGCAGACCAATTGACCCCAGCGGCCCAAGCGGCCTTGAAGGGAGTGATAGAAAACGCACAGGGATATTTCATTCTGACCTGTAATGACCTCGGGAAAATCAGCGACTATCTTATTTCACGCTGTCGTCTGATAGAATTCTATCCCATCAATGACGAGGATATGACCCAGCGATTATCCTATATCGCCGGGCGCGAGGGAGTGGAGATACCCGACCCTCATCTCGCGGCCATAGTGAAGCAGCACGAGGGGGACCTTCGGAATGCGATTAACGCCCTCCAATATTACTCTGTGGCTTCCCCCCATGAGCGAACAACATTCATCAATTCGTTCGTATCGTCTGTTCCCGATGCCTCTACTTTTCTCCGTCTGTGTTTCAAGGACAAGGACTACGACGCATCCCTCGCCCTCCTATCTCCATATCCGACCAGTGATGGAATTCGTGCGGTGTTCAATTATGCAGTGCAGATTAAGGCTAAAAACACTTCCAAAATGCGGGTCATTGAGGCCACCATCACAGCCGAGAGGGACCTTTTCATGGGCATATCCCCTCATATTGTGCGGGCGAATTTCGTCCGGATGTGTGTAACCGACTAGGTTATATACGATTGCAGAGTGGGACAAAATACCCGGAGGGGAGGACTACTATGGCAGACGACATGATTGCTAACTTGGCAACGAGCCTCAACACTACCCCTGAGAATCTAACCGAGGTTGCTGCTGGCATCCTTCTTGAGAAGGGCGCTGATTGGGCACGAGCCGGACACGATGAGGCCGCCTGTAATATCCTATCCGTGCGCGTAGCCGCACAGATGATTGGTCGTCAGAACGCCCAAATGTCCCGTTCCGGCGCGACTCGCTTTGAGGGTATGTTCGTCAGTGTACCACGCCCGAAGGAGTGGGGTAAGATTCTGTACAACAAAATGAAGAATCAATTGGAGAGCCTACCGGTTGATGCTCAGGACGCACTCATTCGTGAAGGTTCAGTCGTTGTATTCCATTCCAACGGGGACGGTACTTATCAACGCCGCGGGAGCGGAGCCTTCTTCAACGGTGGAGAGGGAATAGACGAGGCTTCGGTTTCGGAATTACCTCGTCACACCGTTACTCTGAGTGATGGACTGACCTCTTTCTATGTCGTATGGGATAAGAATAACCCGACCTATCCTTCGGGGGACCCTAACTTCAAGTACGGCAAGCCGCGCCCACAGGATGAGCGCGAGCGCACCTGTCTATTCATGGGACGAAAGGAGGGTACAAACGACGCTCCCTCCCTTATCTCAATCAAGGCCGAGGGTAAGAACGCGGACGCACTCTATCCTCCGACCTTCGTTGCTGGTACAATCGCACTCAAGACCGGACGCAACCCGGCCGTTGCCTATGCTGTTCGTAACGGTCTGTCCGTCTTCAATGCTGACGCTACCAAGCAAGAGATATTCAGTGCCGACCCCCTCTCCGTAGTACAGGAGATGCTTGGTGACGACTTCCTACCTAACTTCGGTGCTTTGGAACCCTTCCTAAACGAGAATCAAGGCACTGATGGCTGGTATGACCGCAATATCGCCGTGGTTGGTGAAGTCATTCACATGGACCCACGGGATGAAGGCGGTTGTGTCCTAATCGTCAGTGATTTGGATATCACTTCTCTAGCCCCTCCACAGGAGGTATTCGTGTCCGGACTTCATGCCGACAAGGTTGAATTCGCCATCGGTACGAAGGTTATGCTGTTCGGTCAAGTATGGCGTACTCGTGAGGACGATATACGCCTGACCGTCAATGGTTGGTACGCTCACGATGTTATCCCTGTGGTTAATGGGGACGATGTAACGCTCGATGATACGGAAGGGTGGGACGAGTGACGCAGGGCTGGGGTAAAACCAAGACCAGTGGGACTTCTTCCACAGCGAAGGCACCCCCCGCTCCCGTTTATGACGGTGCATATTACCGCCAGTTATTTGAGAACACACGCGCTCAAGCCGTTGATGTTCGCATGGCCCTTGTCGGCCGCGAGAACACGGCGAAGACCGGACTCGCTTTGGACCTATGCAAATCCGAGATTGAGGCTGGCAAGAAGGTCGTCGTCTTCGACATTGATAACAGCGCGAAAGCCACGGTGGATTTTGTCTTTCCCGACACCCCCAATATCCAAGTAATGCCAATCTATGATGAAACCGACGATTCCATCTTCAACGAGGACAACACGACAAACTATGTCGCCCTCGTGGATAAGGTGAATTGGTTCGTCAACATTCTCGCTGAGAAGGTCAAGGAGAACCCCGATGAATACGGCGCTGTCGTATTCGATGGTGGGTCAACCTTCCTCAAGTGGTGTGAACACGCCATGACTTTTGTTCTCCAAAACAGAAGCAGAAATCCTGTAAATCCGGAGAACGGGGATAAATTCAACCAAGCCGAGTGGAGAATTCGCAATCAGTTATTCCGCGATACAGTCAACCGTATTCACGGTCTGCCTATTCCAAAGGTCTTCTTCACCTTCCACCTCAAGGAGATTAAGGAGTTTGTGAACGACGGTACTGGCAAGAAGGTCCTAATGACCATCGGAGAGCGCCCTGAGTGGGAGAAGGGTACCATGAGGTTATTCTCCCAGCAATTATTCCTAACTCGCTACATGAAGGACCCCGACCCTGCGGCCGGTGTGAAGACCGATAAGTCGCTCGCCGACGGTGAGTGGGTCATCAAGGCCGAAATCGAAGAAATGAAGGGTCCGAATATGGAACACTTGGGGACTACGCATACGATTCTATCCGTGAAGGCCGGCAAGGTTAAGTGGGCCGGGCTCCCGTTCCTAACATGGGACGAGGACGAGCCGGAACCGGAACCCGAAAATAGGGCGGTCATCAAGGGACCGATAGACAAGGCGAAGGAGAAGGTTGAGGATGACGGGACGAAAGAGGGCTGACTCTCCCGTTTGCGACACCCCTCGTTGTCGTCGGCATTACTGCTATCAAGGCGTCCACGGTGACGGTACGGGTAACTACTGTTCTCTCTGTTTCAACCGCCTGTGTGATGCAGGCTTCCCTTCTCCGGGTGATACACTATGACTCAGGATATCCCGAGATTCAGCCCTCCAAGAGAGGGTAGGGCTACCCCTGATTCTGAGCCTGAGAAGTTTGGCTCTGATTGGTTACAGTGGGTCGAGTACAACAAGGAGTGGGGAGGCGCTTACGACGATATTACCTTCTTAGGTTCAATTCTCCAAACATACATAGGATTTAACGGTGAAGAACTTCAACGGTACTACGAGAAGTGGTGGCATTGGGGTCGAGAGTGGTTCACTCTCCAAAGGATTGTAAAAGAACACGGGTCCTTCGATAGTGAAGATAACGAAATCATGGATAAGCACATTTGTATGCTGTTTGAGGCAGTACGGTGGAGGGACACACGATGAAGATTCAGACCTCTGCATTACAAGGACTCTTGGAGAAGACACAGCGCAAGCAGACCGTGGCTGGTTCAACCAATCCACAAGTCGTAGCCTGTATGCTACGCGGGGACGGACAGGGCACTGCAAGCGTGACCTCTCTCGTCAAGGACGGTGTGACCTCTCTATCTCGCTTCTCCTGTGATGGTGAGTCTGAAACAGGGTGCGCTATACCGATTCCCGACATTGAGCGAATCAAAGGGGCGCTGAAATTTCACGGCGGGTTACTCACTCTCAGTTTTTTTAACGGAAAACTACGACTGAAATCCGGCAACAAGCAGACGACGCTTCTAGCGAGTGAAAATGCCAAAGCGTTCCCACATAGTCCCCACAGCCTCGGTGAATGGGAGAGGCGTTCAATGGAGCGGGCTGCCTCGATAGATTCTAATTCGGCGTTTTACACCATGCGGGACGGTACGCTGGTAACACCCATGCTCAGTACCCGGATTGATGCTGTCGAATTATTTGAAGCCCTCCGGTGTGTGAACATGAATTCTCAGAAAAGCAACACCTTCACCTTCACCCTAAAGGACCGGGTTCTGTCCGTAACTGTGGGAGAGGATTTGAAAGGGTCCACAACCACCGTCCTTAGTAACGATATCCCCCTCAATGATGGTACATTTGAGGCCACTTTCCACGGTGGATTAAACTACGCGCTACAACACCTCAACGGTAATCTGTTTCTGAATTTCTTGGATTTCCGAAGTTTCAATCAAGGTATAGCCATGCTTATAACTCATGGGGAACAGGACTTCATTTACCAAGCGGGGGTTATTGATGCGTACTGAGAAGACGAAGCACATTTCGATGGACCCCGATATCACACGGACGAGCGGAGGCTGGAAATTGGACTTGGAGGTCCCACGCTTCGGCAAGACCCGGTTCTCTTGGAGAGATGACGACGGAGGCACTATTTACGCCGACATTCTCATACGACTCAAGCCACCTACACCCCCCTATCGCAAGAAGGACTACTTGGTAACTGAATACATCGAGAATCACCGCTCATGCCAAGACATAGGGGATGAGAACGGCGTTAGCGCCATGAGCATTCACAATTGGCTACGAAAGCACGACATACCTACTCGACCACGCGGCCGATTCAGCAAGTCGTGAGAAGATGATTGTCGAGCGCGGCCGTGGCCGAGAAGTATTGGTTAGATACCGCGACGAAAATCGTGAGCGCCAAACGCTATCAATCAACGCCTATTTTCCTTACTGTTTCGTCCCCGATATAGGAGAGAGCGATTTCCTCTTTGAAGGAGAGGGACTAAAGAAGTACCATTACGGTCCGAAGAAGGACTACGAGGTCTTGAAGACTGAACGCGGTTACACCGGCCTATATGGGGAGCCATTAACGAAGGTCATTACGAGCCAACCATACCACATCGGACAAATCGCCAAGATAGGGCCCACATGGGAGGCCAATATTCCCTTCGTCAACAGGGTCTTGGCCGACCGCTTCATAGACACCGGACATACCATTGGTAACTACGACCATAGGATTTGGTACATGGATTGTGAATGGCACCCCGACACAAATTCCATGCGTATTATCTCGGTTCACGATAATTACACTGGTGCCCAATTGGTGTGGGCTGTGCATGAGGACTACGAGGCAGGGACTCAAGAAATTGACGGACAACAGACGCAGTTTTTCGACACAGAAAAGGAGATGCTGATTTCCTTCGTAAATGAGATGAAGGCACAGGACCCCGACATTATCACCGGCTGGTATGTGACGCAGGCTGATGTGAAAACCATCATCGAACGATGCAGGGTTAACGACCTCAATGCAACGCACCTCTCCCCTGTGCGACGCCTCCGTTACGATTACGGAGATTGGGACCAACCAATCGTCGGGCGCCTTTGTATTGACCTCATGCTTGCCTTCTCAAAATTATGGGAATTGAAAAATGGGAAATTGGCAGGGTATGGGCTTGGGGATGTAGCGAAGCACTGCTTAGGAGATAGTAAGGTCGAATTGGAGGACGGACACGATACCTACTACACCGATTTTCCCCTCTATCTGAGTTATTGCATACAGGACACCATGCTTTTGCCACGCCTCGATTCTCTCGTAAATGCCATTGATTACCTCTTGGCTATACAGCACCTTGTTCAATGTGACTTCCGAGCCGCCCCATTCGTAACGAAGGTCTTCACCATCCTATGCCTACGGGATAAACACTTCGACCTTCGCATTCCCACTAGGCCACAATTCGATAAGGTGGAGTACGATGGGGCCGAGGTAATGGAACCAATCGTGGGTGTGCATGAAGGTATAGGGATTCTTGATATCAAGGCCATGTACCACAGCAACGCCTCCCGCTACAACATCTGCTGGACTACTCTCGACCCTGACGGTGAAGACTGTGGAAACGGAACCTGTTTTTCTCAAGAAAACAAGGGTCTTCTTGTGCGACAAATGGACGGAATGACCCTCCTTCGCAATCATTACAAGGAGAAGATGAAAACAGACCCGGAAAACGCGGTCAAATGGGACACCTTACAGTACGCCTGTAAATCATTGGTCGCTTCCATGTACGGCATAGCGGGGGATGCAAAGTACGCGCTCTATCACCCCGAGGTAGCCGCTGCTATCACCTATACTAGCAGACAAACGCTGAATTCTTTGAAGGAGATATCAGAGGCAGAAGGTTCCGAGGTCATTTACGGACACACGGATTCTTGTTTCTGTCGAATTGACTCGACCGAACAGGGTCATGCTCTAGTGAAGAAAATCAACGAGCATCTTTTCCCAATCGAGGTTCAATTTGAGAAGTGGTGTAGTCGGTTATTGTTGAAGGAGAAGAACCGCTATGCCGCCGCTGTGGATTGGCCGGAGCCTCACCTTTACATCAAGGGAATAGAATTGAAACAGAGTCGAATGCCCGAGATTATGAAAAGTGTGATGAAAAAAGTGATAGAGTCAGTATTGATGGGTGAGGATGAGGAAAAAACGACCGAAGAAATCTCTCTGTTGGTGGAGTCGGTCATCAATGGCGACATAGACGCCGAAGACCTGTGTATCAAGGCGCAATTGAAGCGTGACCTCGACAAGTACAAGGTACTATCAGGCACTAACGCTGGGGCCTCATGGGCAAACGAATATCTCGGCAAGGGGTACCGAAGTGGCTCATACTTTCTTTCCACCATCAACGACAAGGGCCGTTATATCGCGTTTGATTCCCCCACTGAGATTAAGGGAATTGACCAAATCGGATATCGCATACTCGCAGAGCGATTTATCGTGAAGAAAATCGCTCCCTATTACGAAATGGTAGGGTGGTCAATTCAACCCATTGAGAATGCTTTGAACGGGATTGGCGGCTCAGTTTGGTTATAGGCAGGGTTATAAGCAGACGCAGCGAGGACACATTATGACGGAGCCCTTTGAACAGCCCCCGGCCATTAGGCAAATGTATGCCGAGATGATGGACTTCCGAAGGCAGGCTATGGAGGCTATCTCACACATGATGAATCAGATAAACCGACAAAACACCCTGATTTTCTCGTTGATGCAAGACCTTGATTTGGTCGAAGAAATCACCTGTCCTGCGTGTGATGATGGAGATTTAATACTCCGACCAAAACTCAAGAATTTGCCAACAGAAGGCAATACCTGTCCTGCGTGTGGATATGATTTCGATACCGGACAGCCCACTATTGAGGACTTTGGCTCGTATGTAGGTCAAGACCAAGAGGAATAGGTTGATTAAACGGAGAGGGGATTGAAGATTATGCGTGTGCTGGTTATGAGTGAAGACATTGGCGTTTTGTCTGCCGCTTTGGGTCTTCACGACCCCTCCGAAGTGTGGTGGTACACCTCCTTTAATCGTGAGAAAGAGGGGATGGAACACGGACTACTTCGGGGGAGAATTGTACCGAGCCATCTAATCGGAGAAGAAGTCGCCGAACAGGGCTGGGACAAGGTGCGTAAGGCCATGCCGCGGTCATTTACCCCCTCTACTGAGGGTGGTATAGATGAAAGCGAATGAACAACAGTCGGAGAAATCCTCATACATCCCCGGTGAAGGGATATTGAGGGTCAGTAAATCATCGTTTATGACCATGATGCTTTGTCCCCGTCAGTTTTGGTGGCGATATGTGAGTGGTCTTCCACGACCCCCTGCAACAGAGGCTATGTTACGAGGCACTGCGATTCACGAGGTATTTTCTGAGGGATTGTTGAAAGGTCCCGAGGTCATAATGGATGCTGCTAAGGACGAAGGGGTTGAGGATGACCCTTCTATTGACTCTCTGTTATCCTTAATTCACCAAATTGCTGACCACTTTGACGGTCTTGATGTGGTCGAATCAGAAGTCAAGCATGAGGTTCACGAGTTATGGGCTATTCCCAACGACGATGAAGGCCACGACATGATTGAAATAGTGTGGGTGGGGATGATAGACGGAATTCTGCGTCACCCCAATGGTGGATTAATACTCGTGGAATTGAAGACAGGAAATATGAACATGGGAAAACTCAGTCGGACACGCAAAGAATTGGCCTTCTATTTACGGATGCTATCGAAATTGGGGTATGGTGAGGTCACACATTTCTTGTACATTACACCTGACTACGAAATCAATGCTTCCGGCACCACTGATAAACTGTTGTTGGAGGGTACCAAGAGAGGGAAGCAAATTTGGCTCGGTGAAGGCACAGGATTAGCGATAATGGAGCCCGTATCTATCCGGTCAATAAATGCTTTGGAGAAATCATTATCAACCACTATCGCCTCGTTAGTTTCCCAAGAGTGGGAGATGAATTGGAATGACTATTTCTGTCCTCAATGGTGCGATTTTTCGGCTTCTTGTGAGGCAGAATTGACAGGACTAGGACCGGAGATGTTTCAATGAAGGTAGTCGTTTGTGCTGAATGTGGTGGCGAGGATTGGGCCAACCATGAAAAAATGCGAAGGGTAACGGGTCAAGTGGATGGACTCAATCAAGAAGTGACCGTTGCACAGTGTCGCGTATGTGGGCACCGTCAAGAAGCAGCGGAGTGATACCATGACTCTGCTCGGTTTCCCCCGTGAAATAGGCTTGCGTCGTCAATTGTGTAACAACCGTGAAGATTTTGACTCGTATATTCAGACCTTGAATGGTAAGGCGTCGTGTTACACATCCCTTTACTGCTTCAATCGAATGCACCCCGAAAGGACATGGAAGACCGACCCTGAGTCAGTGGTTATTGACCGCGCTTGGTGGGATTTTGATACCACAGAAGACAAGGGAATGGATGTAGTCAGAAGGGATGTACACACGCTGATTTCCCGCCTAAGTGGTGATATCAGAGTGGTGGCTACCGGGAGAGGATTTCATGTGCATGAATTATTCAGTGAGGCAGTCATGGGGTTAGCCATAGCCAAGCACATAGACCGCTATCAGAGAAGGATGGCCCGTGACCTGCCTACCCTTGACGGTGTAGGACACCCTCAGAAGTTAACTAGAATTCCCGACACCTTTAATCCGACCCGCGGACGGTGGGCTGTGAACATAGATGTGGAGTCATTCATGGCTGATTTTGTGGGTTATGAAATTCCACGGCTGCCTTCTAAAACGCTGCTTTACCGTGACCCATTCAGAGGTGAAAAAGTCCGTGGAGGATTGAATATTGTGAGATGGATAGCGGACAACCCAGCAGCCGAACCTGTATTTTCGCCTGTTAAGGACCTCAAGGTCGGGGAGGCATTGAGTGTCCCTCTCCCTTCATGCCTTGAGAGGGCCGCAAAGGCAAGCAACCCTCGTCACGAAATCCGCGTCGCTCTCGTACAACACCTCTCTGAACACCTACGGTTGTTTTCCCCTCTCGATTCTGTAAGCAGGGAGAATCGAGAACAAATCACACAGCAAATTGCTGAATACATCGGTACTCTTGGTTGGCGAGATTATCTCCCTTCTGTAACATTCCAACAAGTACGGCATATCGTGAATCATTACGACCACGCCCCCTCCCCCCAGTGGTACATCTCTAAGGGGTACTGTGACGGCTCCTGTTGGTACTGTGGGGGCATGAACTGATGCCCGACTCCGTATGTCCCTATTGCGCGAGTGTGAATTCGCTCGTGGAATTACATGGTTCCCTCACCTGCACCAATTGTATGCAGAAAGTCGCTGGGTGTTGTGGTGATAGTGAGTGTTTGTTGTGAACGCTTCAAATACCCACTCAGTGAATCTAATTCTGTATGCTAGTCATTGACGACCGAGAGAACGATAAGGTCATTGAGAGGGTCAAGAGAAGGCTAGGCGAAGACGCCACAGTCAAGAGATTATCAGTCGGCGATTACATCATCGGAGATTGTGGGGTCGAAGCGAAGGAAATCAACGACCTCTATCGCTCCATCATGGGCTTCGGAAGAACGCGCACTATTATTTCACAATTGGTTGACCTTCAAGAGAGTTTCGACAACCCCATGCTGGTGGTGTATGGGACAGTCCTCAAGCCCTACATCAAGGGGCGTCACGACCCCCATGCGATAGCGCGAGAGCGCGACAGAATGGAGGGCGTTATTCGACATTTCAAACACACTTTCTATCAGCGTTTCCCTAAGATACGCTACATGGAAGTGAAATCAATGGACGAATTCGTTGATTGGTTGGTAACTAATCACACGCAGATGAACATACTCGGTATCGCCAAAGAGGGTGAAAAAACAGCCGGCATAATACCGATGGGCGAATTAGACCCACGAGTAGCGGTACTTGCCAGTCTTCAAGGTATTAGTCCAAGCACTGCCGAAGCCCTCTTGGAGAAATTTGGTAGCATCCCAAAGATTCTTGCACATAGAACTACGCAAAAATCGCTGATGGAAATTAATGGGATAGGAAGAAAGAGGGCGAAAGAAATTCTCGCTCTCCGTAATCTCTATGAAGTCTGAGGCTTGAAACTGTCGGTCGGTGAAGAAGAAGATACGGCACCTCGTCGCAAATTTATGTTCAAATCGCTGATGACGATAGCGTTAGGGGAAGTATCGCCCCCAAAGCCCGCTTCTCTGAAAACATCAATTTGGAGAATATTCCCCGGCGTTTCCACGCCTTCAAGATTAGTGAGGGGGAGTATTTCTGTAGTAACACGAGCGGTTGGTGCGTCTATGGGACAGAAAGCACTCACTGATTTATTATTGTTGAGGCAAGTTACCTTCGCCCTGATAATACCTTTCCCGGTACCGCCGCTGGCTCCATTGAGTGTAAGGGTTGAAGACAGTGATATTTCGTTTGTGGTAACATCCTTCGGTATTGTGATTCTGCCGGACACCTTAGATGAAACAGAACTGGTGTCCGTGAAAGCCTCTCCTGTCGTTCCCCCCACGGGCAAAACTAAGCCGTTACCCGCAGAGAACGCTGCGCCCCCGGAGGGTCGAATATCCACATTGGAACTTGTTGATGCTCCACGCATTAGAGAGGGGGCTGCACTAGGCTTCTTCTGTCCCAAGATGCCAAAACCACCTTCGATAGTCATATCGTTGAGTGCCATTTTCTCCTTGACTCGATTCATCAATGAATCAGAAAGTCTGTTGCTAGTAAAATCACTACTGATATTCGTTCCGCCTCCATGTGGGGTGGCTTGACTACTCCCACCTGTCGGGATTTGTGGTGAGGGGTCCTGTCCTGTAACACCAAAGCCATACGCAGAAGACGGTTGGTAGGCAACCTGTTGTGTTTGGCTGTTGGCCCACGAACCCATGATATTGGTTGCAGAGCCGGTTTCAGAACTACCATAAATTGTAGGGCCCTGTCTTCCAATACTGATAGTCGGGAATAGATAGGAAATGATTCCACCTGCTCCCAAAGACTCATCTCTTTCCATCCGTAATGCTACACTCTCAGTATTTCTTTCGTTCACCGACCAATTGACCTGTGTAATCACCATCGTTTCATTTGAGAGATTTAGTCCAGCATCGGTGTATTTCACATAGGTTCCCGGGATATACGAATAATCAGGGGCTACATAGATTCGTGGAGCATACCATTCGGTCCTATCATCTGCATAAGAGGACATTTCAGCATACGAACGGAGTCCCAGTGGAAAAATACTGGCTGTATTATGACTACCAAATGTGGTTACTCCAAAAACATCGTGAGCGTTGAGTAAAACGGAAGCGCCAGCCGGGTCCCCGCATCTGTGTCGCAATAACGCACGGCAATATTCTGCATTGAAAGACACAACGAAGGAGGCACCTGCCGAATTTAGGGTGGATGAATAGGAGGCTGGTACCTCCAATTCATAAAAACCGCTATCCTTGACATCCTTCGTCGTCATCCCTTCTCTATTATCAACATCAAGAGTGGGAGCCCCCCCACCTTTAGCGGATGAGGTGGTAGTGTACGAATAATCAAGAAAACCGATGGTGAATTCTGCGTTGTCTATATCGGTCCCGGTCTGTCCTATCTTCAACCATACACCGACTCGCATTTCCTCCCCCGTTGTATCACTAACAGCAGGACACTTGGCGGGTACATGGACTAATTGGACGGCGTAATTCACACTGTTTGACCCGTACCAATAGTAATTCTCGTCCCAATCAATGTTCGCAGAGGATGAATCTATGGAGCCGCTTTTCCCCCATCTCTGATATATGTCGGGGTTCCCATCCTCTCCTGTGGTAGCGGTGTACATATTCCCATCCATACCGTTAATCATTCCGGGGAATAGTACCCCTCCTGTACCAAGAATGCTCCAATATTTCGCTTGGTAGCCATTTGCGTTGTCGTTGTACCCCTGCATGGCTCGTTGCGGGTCCGCTATGTACCCAAATTTACCGTGTGATAACATCTTGTCGTCTGTGGTCGTGTCTTTGATAGGCTCTGCCGTAATGGAAAGTCGTGAGTTTTTCAGAGCGGTGTACTCCTTTTTTGCTATGGATAGGGCTTCTTCATCAGAGAAAATATCGTTCAATTCTATTACCTTCCATCGTGTAGTATCGGTCATATCAGGGTTGGGATAGTCAACAAACGCCTGTCCGTTACGATAGTACACACGAACATGGGTAATTCTATTGGTAACATCTGTCTTCAAATCGCTGACCATTAGGTTATCACGGGATAGGTCGTGTCCGCTATTGTACTTGGGACGGTATTCAAATCTCCCATCCCTACCCATCAAGTAGGAAAACGAGGTGTTGTAACTATTGGTGGTCCCAATTCCCGATGCGCGTTCTATGCCTTGAATACTAGACCAAATCGTCTTGCTACGAGAGTCAAAGACAGACCCGTATGAATCGTTAGTCGAGGTACTATTGTAGGTAGTCATCCTTCTAGTGTTGGGAACATTGTTGATATCAAACATACATGAAATCCTAGTTTTCGGTAGCCATGTTTCCATAATTCCAGCGTTCCAAATTGCACGAAACTTGTCGCTATCAAAAAATGTACCGCTGTTTTCGTCGCGTGCAAAACCTTCTAATTGCATCATTAATCTGAGAATGTACGAAGGTGCTATGCTATTTGATATCTGAATAGTGTCGTAAGATGTTTGTAGTAATTCACCGTTGAAATACTGAAATCGCTCCCCAGCATTGTGCATGGCCCTGTTTATCATCCTCTGATTAACAACGGGTGTATTGGTAGCCGCACCAGTAATACTCGTGGTACTGGTACCAAAGACCCCGTATAACTGTGCTGGAATAGTGTACGCATTGGTTGATGCCCATAGGCGATACACTGTCGGTAGGAAATTGACGGATTGAAGGCCCCATGCCTCACCATAGAGATTTTCTTCCATGATTTGACGCATTGTGAGAATGGTCCCATCATAGATGTAACCCATCAATTTAACCTCAATTTCGGTTTCGGAATTTACTGCTGTAATCCTCCACCAATATTCCGCTCCTACCACATTCAGAGCGGTGGCAGTAATTGGGTTCGTGGTATTTTGGATGTACATTCCAGCCTTAATTCCGTGGGTTTGGAAAGTAGCACTGCTGTCTGTAAGAGTAACTAATCCGGCGCCTCCATAGGTCGGTGCAGTCGTAATGGTACCACTTCTTTCTGTCGTATTCTTACCCCTCCAAAGAGCGAAATATTCAGTGAGTGTTGGATTAGTAGAGCCTGCCGTTGCCTCCTTGATACCTGTTACACGAGCAAAGCCTGTATCGTCAAAGAGTGAAATATCAGTGGGTAATAAGTAGTCACGCCCTCTTGCTGCATCACCAACAAGGGTGGTATAGTTAGTAACTAACGATGATTCATGGGGATGGGAATTGTATGGGGCGCCCACATTGAAGTAGGAGGCTGGTCCTTCCTTCCAATAGGAGTCTATCAATACCGGGTCCCCAGCGATTGTGGCGATATAATCCTCAAGGTCAGTGGAGCCACCAGCAGTTTGACCGCTCTTACCATTATTAATTGTAGTATTGAGATTGAAGAATTTCGCGGAGTCAAGAATGAGGAATGCACCTCCCTTATCCTCCCAATTTCGGTATCTTTCTGAGTCTGTTCTGAGGTAGTCTATTTCTGAGCCGCCAGCCGGTGCTACATGAATTCCACCTGTCGTTCCACTATCGGCTACATAGGCCGTGTCTAAATCCAAGTATGCTGCATTAGTGGCAAGTACCTTGTACACTCCATCTATCGCCGTAGAATTATAAATGTGAGCATAACTTCCGACTGTAAAATTTGTTGTGGAATCAAATCCGTTTAGACGCATTTTGTCGGACCCATTGTTTGATACCGAAGTTACAAGTGCCATTAGAGAGTAGTCTGCTGGTTTTGACCATGCACCTCCCGTTGAGGGGTCCAATGTAGCATCAATTTCCCACATCTCGTAGTCTTCTCCCAGTTTTAGGTCGGTGAATTTATCCATAATTCCATCCATATTCTCGTCTTGGTCGGTGTAGTACAAACCCACATCATAATTCTCTGCTTTGGGGTACATCAACCCAAACTTGGTTTTTCGGAATCCTCCTGCTGCGTCTGCTCTCCCATTATTTCGCATATCCGACCATAGTAGCCACAAGTGTTTGTAACTGTCGTCCAAATCCAAGATATTGATTTTGGGGTAGGTACTCGTTAGAGGATTAGTACCCGTGTGGCTCTTGCTGATATACTCAACCCCGATTAGGTAGTAATTCCCACCGGAAGAAACCCTTCCTTTCCAAATGAATGTATCTGCTGACCCATTAGAGTCCACGATTTCTCCAATCCCACTGTACACAGTCGCTAATGCAGTATAGGTGGCACTGTTTATCTCTATGGTATTTGACGCAGAATTAACCGTAGTCCCATTGGCGATTTGATAGGAAACAAGCGGTGTTTTCTTGATGTTTCCAAAGTGATATCTGAACCATAGAGAAAGAGGGAGGTCCCGCATCCACCGAGCATGAACCACCTTGTGTCCTATATTCTTATCAACAGCAGAAGGAATAGGAATCATTTGGCCCCTAGCCGTGCTAACATGGACTCGTGCTGTCCCTCTCAGTAATTGTGTATTGCCCCCCTCAAGGTCTGAATATATACCGGGAGGGTTAGCAGTCCAATAAGGGTCGAGATAACGAGCATCCCTATCCCAATAAATCCCAATCTCTGTTCCCTGTTTGACTACGATATTATCCAAATCGCCGGTAATAGTTTGTGCGAGTCCGTGGCAGAACGACAGGTTATCAGGTGGGGATATTACCATACCCTCATTCACTTCTGCAAATGCGAAAACACCCGACAAATTTTGGGTGCCTCCCCCATCATCGTCTAACTCCTTGTATATGATTGGGACTCCATTGATACTTGCTGTCTGAACCCATAACTGACCGAAATATGACCCACTTCGGAAATCCGAGGAATCAGCCACCGAAATTTCGTTAGAACCTTCTGCCACAGAGCCACCCAAACTCTGTGTCCCCAATGTGGTTTCTGCATTGATGTGGTAGGGGGTGTCTGTCGTCACTATCCAATAGTTTTCGGGGTCCCCCCCAGTCATAGATGAGGTCGTGTCCGGTCCGGAGCCGGAGAACTCAAGTGTAGGGAATCCGTAGTGATAGTTTAAGACCTTCTCGATGGATATACAAGAATGTGTTCCAGCAATTGTGGGGTATGAATCTCCATCGGCGTTACTTTCAATTGGTACTGTGAAGGTATCACCCGGCACTAATCCGGGGTCCCCATCGAAATAAAATGTGTAGTGGCTCTCATCGGTGGGGTCGTTAATATTGGGATGCAAAAATCTCAACCGGTTCCATCTTAGTCCGTACAGATAGTGGTCATTGGTGAAAATAGACCCTCCCGTGCCGTCGAAATCTTCTTCGATTAACCGCATATTGGTGTATTTCCCAGCGTATGCAATTTTGCTTGCTGCATCAGGTGTAAATGGAAGGTCGGCTGTTGCGAAATGTAGCCTCTGATTTCCATTTGAGAGGGTCGTAACTTGGACGGGACTCTTATCCACAATATTATTCGCAGGCACAGCCACGCCTCCCGCAGTTTCAGAATTAAGGATGGTAACTACCGAAGAAGTGGTGAAACCCGGATTACCTCTCAAATCAACATAGGAATAAATCGCTGTAACTGAATCAATGGTAGTGTCCTCTTGTCCGAATCCTATTATCCCCACACCCTCATACTGCTTCTCAATAGAGTTAGGCCCGAAATCGGTATTTTCGTTGTTGTACATTTGAATAGGGTTTCCGGCTGTTAATTGGGTTCTTTGGTCTATCCTCTCCAAGTAGTTATCGTCAACATCGAAACCAAGTGTAGGTTTGAGATTGCGTAGTGGTGTAGTACCTAAGTACATGAGCGTGTTGAATCCTTGTGCGTCATAGAGCCAATAGGGGGTATTACTCTCGGAGTTATTCAATCCTCCTTGACCCACCTCCCAAAGAGGAACTTGCCTATCCATGATAGAGAGCATATCGTTGGCTCTTATTACCAACATTCTGCTTCTCCTGTGTTGTGTAATGGAGAGTTTTTCGCAGACACCTTTCCATGTAGGTCTGTCTATACGATTGGTCGCTTCTCCATATCCTCTTGTTGGATTTGTGAATACTAGAAGTAACCAATCTCGTATCATGTTATCAGAAAAGAGGGTGGTTAACTGTGTGGTATAATCGGCCGCTACTTCTCCGATTTTACTTCCGGTTAACCCGGGGTCATCAGTCATGGTTAGAGATAGAGAGGAAAAACCGTTCACTGGACTTTTCATTCTCATATCGCTTACTTGAGGAAGGTCATCTCCTGCCGGATGGTCAGTTAGAGGTCGGTAAAGCGCCGCTCTATCCATCATCAAGGTGATAGAGGCATAATCATGTCCCGTTACAGGGTATGCTTGCATATCCCAACCGTACATATCCTCTGCACTTACCCCAGCCCCACTAGCCATACTGTAACCACTACTATATGCACCGGCTGAATCATTGGTGGCAGTAATCTCGGTTCCATCGTGATACACCTTAAATTTTCCCGTAGTGTAGTCCATCACGAAATCAAGGTCAATCCACGCATCGTACTCTGTGTACGAAGCAGGGGTCGTACTATTGTCGTAAAGGGCACCGTAGTAATCATACGAAGTACCCTTCAAGCCGTTACCCGTATCGAAATTCATTGACCACACAATTTCGGGGGTACCTGTGAGTCCATTATCGAGAGTCGTACTTGAGGGTCCCGAATCATACCCCAAACTGAGTTTCACCATAGGGGGAACCTTTCCATTGTTGGAGGACGCCCCATTAAATGAACGAATGGCAAAACGCACGGTGAAAATGTCGCCATCCTTAACTGAATTTATCGAATTGTCGTAAATGATGGCCGATTTGGTACCGTGAGCCGTTGGGTCATCATGGAAGGACTGAACGCATAGAATGGGTTTTCCCGAAGGGGAACGGACCGGTTGAAAAACTACACGGGGACTCTCTATTGTTCCTCCGTCCTTATGGTCAAACTCGGTCATTTCACCCATCCAAACTCCCGCTAAGTGCGCTCTCTGAATGAAGTCCCCGCTCTGCGTAATATCCTTTCCACCAGCGTTTTTATTCTCGTAGTTTGTGACGGTGAAGTTTTTATTGATAGTACGACCAAAGGTGGCATCATTTTCACCGAGGGGAATGATATACCGACCGAGGGTATCGTGTCCGTTAACTAGAATTAGATATGAGGCTCCTGCTGCGTTGTTGTAGCGGTACTTATTACCAATGTGACCGTCGGGATATTGTAACTGGGCCTTTCCCTCCCAATCACTCGGATTCTGTCTAATAGTGTCGCACCCCAACCAATTAAACGAGCCCGTATTGGATAGGCGTTGCTCTGCATCATCCGAACCTATGAGGTCGGCATCGTAATTATTGGCTTTGGCCCTCTCAACATAGGACCAACGATAACGGGGACTGAGGGTTGCCTCCCCATTCATGGGATTTCCAAAGTGGGACTTGTGGTGAGAGAAACTATCGGTTGCCGATGGCTGGTTTGTATCAGAGGGTATGCCTCTCGCTCCCGAGAAGTCATCGTAATATCCTGCCAGCCAAAAGCCGTACTTGCTGTTCACCGTACGAACCATTCAGAACACAATCCCTCTTTCTCTCCCTTCTGATTCGATGGCATCCAAAATTACATTCGCTACTTGGTCGGTGGTTAGACCATTGAAGTTATTGGTTTGGATTACCTCCGTATTTGCTACGAAATTCTCAATTCCCTTCTGCTCTATCTGCTTGATTAGTGCCCCTGAAACACTACCTGCCTTGAACCCGAAGAATAATTCCTCACGAGCATTCCCAAATTCGTACATTTCCTCCTTCGCGGTGTCTAACGCATCCGACCAATCAGTTATAGAGGTAGTATCAAAATAGTTCTGTTGGTTTTGGTTATTGTTGAACCACTCATAGTCATAATTTTGTGTATGAGTCGCCTCATCTTTCCAAAGCCCAAGCCACCCACCAATTTTCTCAAGTGCCCACGAAGCAGCGATAATACCAGCCGTCCACCAAAGGACCCTTCCCATAGTGGAGGCTATACCTGCACTCGCTCCTGTTACAGCACCCGAGGCTGCTGCCGCTCGCTGTGCCAAATGATTGAAACTAACTGCGGCCGCATTGTTGGCTTTCGCAAGATTTCCTGCCTGAATAGCAGCCCCACCCATAGAAGTCATAGCCTGAGTCATTTGAACCATCATTATACCACCTGCAAGTGCCATGCTTATCATCTGAATACGAGCGGCCTGCGCCCCGTCACCACCTTTCCATAGTACATCTCCCAATAAAGAAATCACACCTGTTGCCGCCATAGCCCCCATGCTGGCTTGCATCAAACTCGTTTGAAGTCCTGATAATTGCCAATTCATTTCTCCGGTGGATTGGGTAGCATTATCCATAGAGTCGTCATAGTAGTGCATAGCGCCCCCTGTCTGATGGATAACTCTATGTGTCCCGGTGAGATTTTTCATTCTCGCCGATTCAGCCATATAGAGTTTGTTCGTTGAATTCATCTGTTTGTCAATCGCAGCGATATTGAGGTGCTTAAGCCGAGTGTGTTCCGCTTCGGCTGCATTGAGTCTGTGCATGGCGCTGGTGTATCTGCTGGTCGCTTTTGCTCGTGCGGCAGGGTCCGTTAGCGCGTCCCTTGCTATTGCCTGTGCTTCCACCGATTTCCTTCTCTGAACAAGGGCAAGCCTCCGTTGCTCCATCCAAACAGCATTTTGAGCGTTTTCAACATCCTTCTTGCCAAGCATTATCATCTCAATTACCTTGTCGCGCCGTGCCTTAAGTGCCACCCATTCTGTGTGTAGTCGTTTGGCGTTGTCTGCGCTCAATTGCTGTTCAACACGAATGGCCGCAAGTTTCAATTCGACGGTATTCCACAGTCCTTCATTGTATAGCCCCACGAGTCTATTGAGAGAATATTGGTTGTTCGTCATCATCCCATACCCTCTCGCCTCGTTATCGAAGTACGCAATACGCTCTCCCGAAACCGCTCTCTGAATGGCATGGAAAGTCATCAGAGCAACCTGCAATTGCTTGATATTGAGTAACGCAGACAGGAATGGGGCGTACATTGTTTCTGCAATTTGTTGCATAGCCATTAATCGGCCGGCAATATCTCCCAATAGAGGGTATGCCTCAGTCATGGCGTTTGTTGTGAGGACAACCTGTTTGTAGAAGTCTGCTTGTCTTTCTGTGGCTAAGGTGGTAGCAGGAATGAAACCTTCACCGAGGGCACCCTGCCACTTATCCAATTCTGCTCGTGCAACCTGTAATTGGTGGTGTTGGGTCGCCATACGGTCTGCAAGATATTCGATTGCGTTTCCTGCTTCGTCCATCACCGGTTTTGATTGTATGTAACCTTCTGTTGCCAACTGATTTACTCGGGTTAGGTCTTCCATGAGGAAGACGAAACGGGCGTAGTGCCTGTTACCGGCAATAGCCTGTGCAAGTGCCATCCGTTGACCTTCCGCCAAACCTTGATACACAGGGGCTAACTCATTCAGAATTGTTTCCAACCCACGCATATTGCCCTCTGAATCTTTGACCTGTACTCCGTATGCTTCCACTGCCTCTGCGGCCCCGTTGATGTTGGCACCCAATCGAGCATAGGCCATTCTCAGAGAGGTTCCAGCCTTCTGTGCAGTAACCCCTCTCTCAATCAGCATAGCAGACATAGCAGCCATGAATTCAATTGAGTCCCCAGCGAGTGTAGCGGCTCCCGCGAATTCATTCATGGCTGATACTATCTGAGGCATAATGGCGGCGCTGTTATCCTCTATACTGTTGAGAGCGTTGATTGCATTCGACATTTCCTTAGTAACATGGATGCGCTGTTCTTGTGCGCTCATCAAGGCATATTCCTCTCGTGTAACCTCGTTGAAAACGAATTGGGTCTGTTGCATTAGGGAAATCATCTTCTCTTGTGCCTCGCGGGCCTCCATTTCACCGATAAGACCGAAGGCGAGGCTGGTCTTCACTGCCGCTGGTAGTGCTGCCTCTCCCATTACAGAAGCCAACTGTGCCATACGGGCTCCCGCTTGGAAGGACTGCTCCGCTGTATAGCCAAACGCATTTCCTATCTCTGTTATCTCTTGACCTAACGCCGCTTGATTTGCGTCCCTCACGAACTTCTCAAACTCAATCCTAGCCAATTCCACATCCTCGGCAATTGGCATTGTTGCGTTTCGTAACTCATCAAGAGGTCTGAAAACCTCCATCACTGCGTCTTCGACATTACTCAGGCCGTCGAGCATTAGTCCCTCAAAGGCAGTCATAGCGGCCGCAGAGTCCTTAATCAGTCTGCCTGCTTGGAAAGTACCTACAATGTCGAAGAAAACCATCGAGGCTCCTGCGCGTAGCACAATCATGGCTACCGCACAAGAAACAAGAATGAGGGGTGTTAAATCGAGAAAGAAAAGGTCAATCATCCATTTTCCTCTCCACTCTTAGCACCTCTGATGGGTACCCCGCTATCTCTCAATGCCTCAAAGAATCCCTTATTGTTTGATAATTGTTGCCTCTGTCCTTTACGCTGGCTACGACGAGCCACAGCACCCTTCGCTTTGTCTGCTTTGGTCACATTGTCTGTCTGTTCATTTACGCGGTCTGCGATTTCTGCGGCCACCAATAAATCCATCTCTAAATTCCATTGACCCCCTTCACAGTTATACCGGTCATAGAAATCAGCGGGCGTCGTTCCTTTGAACGACATACAGAGTGAAGGCGCTACTCGGAAGAATGTTCCAAAGGGATGGCACCCTCCGGGTCTTCGTCGCCACGAATCCACCTTAGAATTTCATACATCTCAACACTCGTCAATGAATCTATATCGAAGCCCTCAGTTAGTATGCAGTTAGGAAGCCACGCTTCCACTTGAGCATCAACCCCTGCTCCTGATTCATCCACTGCTGCCGCGAATTCCTCATTCTGTTCAGGGGTCCAGTCGGTAGGGTCCCCATAATGTCGAAAATTACGAAACACTCGGGCCTGTCGAGTTTCGATGGCTATTTTCTCTCGGCCCGACGCTTGCCGGACAAGGACTTTTGAGCCATCATCCAATTCGATTTCAGTCTTCCTTACTGGCACTCTTTTTGGCCCCCTTCTTCTTCGCTCCCTTCTTCTTCGCTGGTGCTTTGGGTGCCGCTGGACGGATGAGAACCATAGTCGTTCTCCCTGCCTCTCTGCGTATCTCCCAAACTCCATGCTCGTCTTCAAAGGTGTCTTCGCTCATTCTCTCACTCTGCCTATTGGTCTTCCCAAATGATATTAACCACTATGTCGTTTGAATCTTTCTGCCGTTCATAGATGATTTCGATTATTTTATCCCCTGCTGCAAGTGTGCGTAGTGATGTTTGGACTGCTGCATCCATTCCTGCTAAATCGGTGGAAACTTCGGTGACTGTTAACTTGGCTGGGTCAACTATCGTGTGTGCCATATCCTAACCTCATAGACCTGCGCTATACGCTGTAGCGGAAAGTGCGGTACCTTTGAGCGTTACCTGCATAGCCTTGTCGGCAGTCCCCGCATCGTATAGTGCAGTGAAGGAACAAGACATGGTGTTAGTGTCCCGACCACTCACATTGGCGGTAGGTGCCTCATAGAAAACATGGAAGCACTTCAATAGGATGTACTCATCGGAGTCTGCCTGTGACTGAAATTTAAGTATTAGAGCGCCATTGGTACCATCTGTAACATCATCACCGTCTGCGGCAATTAAGTCATCATAGGTCGGCTCGTTGGCTGGACCGCCTGAACCGTAGATAACCTCGTTGAATTCAATGGAGCCTGTTATCTCGCGCCTCTGTGCTGGTGGCATTCGGACACAAGTGCTACTACCAAGAGCATAGGAATTGTCGGTATCTCGATTAAGTCCAATGTCTAGGGAGATTGACTTTACCGTAGCAGAAGCACCACCCAAAGAGGACCCGGACGAAAATTGCACTTCTCCATCAGAGAAATACAGTGCGTCAAGAGCGTCACCGTCAAATGTAGGAGTAAGCAGGGCACCCGTGGAGCCTTCTGCCTTTCCAACGAAACCGACTGAGAGCATCACATATTCTCCGACATTGGCACTAATATTGAGGCTGTCTGCTGCCATACCTGTGTATGTGTGCATTTTTTCCTCTCTCCCGACTTGAATGGTCCATGAAGGCCACTCAGCGGTTGTAGCAACGGGCTCGTCCAGTGTATGAATCTCATAACTGCCATCTGTGGTCTGAGTATCAACCGGAAAGAACGAATAGAATAGATTTCCTACGAAGTCATCCACTTGAACGGCCATGCTGATATCGCCCTCAGAATACTCCTTTCCGGTAACTGCTTTGGAGGCAATTGGACGACTCATATCCTCTCTGACCATAAGGTCGAATCGGTGTTGAAGGGACTCATCGTCCACCTCTCCGTAAATGTAGCCTGAACCGGGGTCTGTGCCGTAGGTCGCTTCTCTCGCAATTCCGACATAGCGGTTCAAGAAGTCATCTGCCATTCCTAACGCTCCTAATGATTCCACCACGCTTCGGGCGACACTTAAAGGTAATGGAGGACTTAGCGGTGTCGCATATCAATCAATCTCATGTAGCCCATTCGTAATCTGTGCGTACACACGGTATCTCCCGCGTCCAATTTCACATCCAACTCTGCTTCATACGAGATGATGCTATCGGTAGTACCCTTGAGTCCTGTAGTGGTGTACAATTCATCGAAAACTTCACCAGCGATATTCAGACAATCTCTGTAAGCACTCTCAAAATTGGTGCCTCGCGTAGTGACGAAAATCATAGCATCGTATTCTTGGCGTACTTTGCTACCTCCCAACGCTTCAAAAGTGGGGGACCGCAAGCCTTCCATCAAGACATGAATGGTAGGAGGATTGACCCGATTCAGCATATCTGAGGACAAATCGTAACCATACATGATGGACGAATTAGCCACTTGGGTTTTTAGGTACATTCGTTTGCTGCTTTTCAGGTTTTCCACGATGGAAAGTCCCATTTGAGCCAAAACATCCTGTGCAAAACCGGAGGTCATTAATTCAGTGGGCGAAAATGCCCCGAATTTGGAATAATAAACACTTCCCCACTTGACCGTGCCTGTCGCGTTACCCCAAATCACCTTCTTCGTGGTACTACTTGCTCCTGTTACAGACAAATAGTGTTGCGTACCGTTATCATCCTCAATTAACTCTCTCATATACAGGTTCGCCGTTCCCGTTGCACTCAAAGTGAGTCTTAGAACAATAGGGACGGCGAATTCATCGGCAATACTGAGGTCCAAATCGTGAGTCGTGACGGTTGTTGCTCCTACAAGGTCCAATTTGGCCGAAGTGCCTTTGGATTGGACTTCGACATGGTATGTGCCGTTGTCGAGGCTCATTAAAGTCGTTCCGGCGGTCGGAATATCGGCAATATCGCTGAACGAAAAGGAAGTTACCATCGTATAGTCATTATCGGACGCATCGGGCACGATAGAGTACAGTCCGTTGTTATCAATCACCCAATAGTCACCACTTGCTGACCCAGCGTTCCCTGTAAGGGTGAAATCTGCATTGAATGACCCTGTTAGGGCTGTTGGGTCCGTCCCATTCATACGAGAAGACCAATATTGCGTCGTGGTTGCGATTGCCATTATGGTGAAACCTCCTTCATGCCTCCCTGTGGTTCAATTACAGGACCAATGGTGTTCGTATAAGCAATTTTCAACTCTTGACGAATACGAGGACCGACTCTTTCCTCCAAATTGGTCATAGCCCTCTCCAAGAATTGCGGCCTTCCCTCCATAGCAGGACTGACGAAACCTTCGGGCAATTTGATTTTCCTACTACTGCTAAATGAGAATCCATACTCATAACCAGCATTGTCGAAATAGTGTGTGGCTCCTGCTTGTCCCTTTACGAAGATTTCATTCTTGAGTTTCATGGAATCTCGTGCCCTCCGTTTTCCGAAGTGGAATAGTTTGGCAATATTCTCTCCGGGGTCCCTAGATTCAGACATAAATCCATCAAAGTCCTCACCATAACCAAATCGAAGGGTGGTTTCCCCAGTTTGGGTTTCAAACAGTTCGTAGTGTATGTTATCTCTGACCGCTGAATAAATATCGTCTTGGTAATTGGAAGCGGTCTGCAATCTCGATTCTAAACGCTTCTGTTCGGCCGCTCCTTCTTCCATGAGTACCTGTTTAATCACCTTAACCGCTTCGTTCTCAAAGTCCTTCACCATTTTTCGGGTTGTTTCGTTCATATCCGGAAAGGTTAGAAACGAAATTTCGGGTGTAGAGGATTGTCTTTTCGGGGCTGGAACTTCCCGAGGTCGGCGTTTGCTTATGAATTTCATACTATCCCTCAATCAACCGAACCAAGATGGGCTAATCGAAGGAGATGCTGTGTTCCTTTCTCCCTAAGCATGGTTCCTCTCATCCCCCCCACGGGTACCCCTGTTTGGAATGTGGATTCGTCCTCGTAGTAAATAGCACCTGCCAAATCAGCACAAATCTGCCTCAGAATATGTGCCATTTCACCCTCCGAAACGGTCACTCCCGAAGCGTGGTCTGCAACAATTCCGGTGCATCCCGTAAGGTCATTTGTGGATTTACCAGTCCATGCGAACGAATCACCGTCTATATCACCATTTCCGGCGCTACTGAAGGCCGTTCCGCTAGTTAGGGTTATCGTGGTAGCACCGGCAGAAATGGCGCCGTCCAGCGTCGTTTCTGCTATACTTTTGGAGGGTGTATCTCGACCGTAATCTCGGAAGGTTTGGTCTATCTCTATGGCGGCCCTCAAAATTGCAGACGCAAGGCGCGAGGAAGCCGCATCACGCTGGGCACTATTTAACCCAAGACGCATTCCAACATCAGCCGAAGAACAGTAATAGGTCATCCTTCAACACCGCCATGAATATTCCGAACCACAGTAATAGCATCCGCTCCTGTCGTTTCTTCAAGGAGTCGAGCGTCTTTTCAAGGTTCGGGCGTTCAACATCCAACCATTCTGCGGTTTTTAGACGATTTTCCACCCGATGAAGTCTAATGGCGATATCATACAGGCGCTCATCAACACTGGGCAATAGGTTCACCCGACGACATAATTAGCCCCCACAACGATAGCCCCGATTAGCCCAATAAGAGCCATGACGATTTTCTGCTGGGCAGTCATAAACTGTTCCAGTAACTCGTTAGTCATACGAACCTCTGTGGCTACTTCTGCAATCCCAACCTGCATTTCTCCGTGCTGGTCAGCCAACCTCTCAAGAATTTGCTCGTGCTTATCCACCTTAGACTCGACAGTATCGAGCCTAACATTGACGACCGCTAAATCACTCATTCTGAGGACACTTCCTCCGGTCATGCCCCGTTTCACCACAAATTCCACACTTGCGAGCAGAAACTACTTTGTCTGCTTCTTCGACTATCTCGTCAATAAATTCCTCGGATTCGTCTATGGTATCAATCACTTCATCAAGAGTGACCTTTCCGTCAGCCTGTATCGCTCGGTAACGCTTTAGCGCCCAAACTCCAAATGCTAAAACGGCAGTCAATAGACCTAGCCATATCTCCAATTCGACTCCCTGTATCTCCATTATTGTTCCTCCCTATCGTATATGATTTGCTTCATGGCAGAGTGTGGTATCACTGTGAAAGGTCGGTCGGACCCCTTTCTGTAAATTTTGAACCCGTGTGGTGTTTCTTCAATGTTTATGTTCGTGTAGGACTTTTCGGGGGGTTGATATACGATTTTACCGCCTCGTACTATGTCTTCTCCACTACTCCCCATGCTACCAACTCGTCCAGTATATCCTGAATTTTCCCGTATTCGATAAGGTCACAAGTCCGTTCCTCAAAGGTGTCCCCCACCTCATATTCACCGTAGGTTTGCGGTGATACATAAACACGATACCCAACATTCTCTGAATTATAATCTAGTTTCACATAGAGAATGAAATTTCCATCGGTATTATCCTTCCCGACGATTTCACCTTCTGTCGTGTAACACTTGGTAGGATTGATGACTCCAACTGATATTGTAGGTCCTACGATACTCAATGGAAGGAGAATGCAAATACAGACTACAATAAAGGATTCTTTGAAGGATTCACCTAACACAAAATCAGAGGTGGATTAGTGTTGGTTAAATCATCTGTATGCAGGACTCGATTCTCTCCATGTCTAAGGGAGGTATTTCGGTCCATGTGGTGAGCCCTTTCCAAATTTTGAACGCTTCTGTATGTTCCCCAATTCGATAATTAATGATGCCTACCATCTCAAGCGCCTTCCAATGAAATGAGTCGTCTTGAAACATCAGTCGTCGCTTCCATTTGGAACAGTCAATTTGGTCAAGCATCAGTCTTTGATTCTCGGGTGATTCCGAGAGAGCGAACTTTAATGCACCAAAGGCCACATCAGGTCTATGGTCGGCACTCCTTAGTGCGGTAATCCATGCTTCCCTCGTATTGAGAATGTACGCTATCTCCTTGTACGCAATAGCAATTTCTTCGTTGTAACCACCCATCAAGGTTCGCGCCCTGTACCATAGAACCGCTTCCTCTCTCTTTCCACCATCCCTAAGTGATTGGGCCATATAAAATGTGTAGCGGCGAATCAATGACTCGTCGTTTTCTATGCGGTATTCATCCTTCATGGCTTCAAAATCAGAAAGGTAGGTGTCTAAGGTGCGTGGCCTTGCTCCGCTATCATCGTGATGTACGATTGTTAATGAGTCGTCAGCCCATACCCCATTACACCACAACCCCTCATGCCTAACACCTCGATAACTGGCACTGGGTCTGAAAACGAATGGTCGAGAACAAGTGAAAGAGCCGTCTGCATCCACGACCGGAATACTAATCCCTTCCACATCACAGAAATTTTCAAAGGTGGGCAATTCGCCCCCTATTACTTGGTCTGCATCCAATCGAATAATCCAATGGCAGCCCAATTCACGAAGTCTATTGATGCAGTGGTTATAAGCATCTGCGGCCCCCTTCCATTCGGGCTCTATCCACTCATTGGGTATATCTGAGAAAACACCGGTCCCTATCTCCACGGTATCATCAGTAGTCCCTGAATGATTAATGACTGCACAGTCAATGTATGGCAGTGCAGAAGAAACCGACCTCTCAATGGTCTTCGCTTCATCCTTCACAATCATGGCTAACCCTATTTTGGGGCCCCTATCGAATACCATCAGGCTATGTTTGAACCACCAATAATCGTCTTCGATATCCTCTCTGAGTGTGGCAGTATCACCATGATTGAGATAGAGTCCGAAGCCCTCCATTCTCTTGATAATGTACTCATTCGTTTTCTCGTTAACATGGTGATGGCCCCCCTGACCCGGAATGGCCCAAGACAGGATTAGGCGTCGGTCGCACATATTGTTGAGATTTTCCAAGAACTGTTGCTCGTGTTTTGGTGGAATGTGTTCCCCCACTTCAAGACATAGTACCGATGAGGGAGGGTAGTTTAATGGGAGAGTAAGGTCCTGTTCGTGTATAGTGGAGCAGACAGCAATTTTCTTTATTCCCGGTGTTCCCTCTATACCAGTTACAACAAATCCCTGTTCTTCAAGAATTCTTGCGTAATTTCCTATACCGCATCCAGCATCTATCACAGGAATTCCACGGGGGAAAAACGAAGACAATTTATGTGCTAGTTTTTCGCTATCACCGTGCATTGTCTTGGCTTCGTCAAGGGTCCACACTCCCGTTTCACTCACCATGAGTTAGTCACCATGCCGGAAGGCTATAAACAGTCGCAAACATAGATGGAGGGGTCAAATGCCTTCGCCTGTGCGTAGGTATGGGGAGGGAAGACGACTCCGCAAGTGGAACATTCCACCCCTGTAATCGTGTCCGTGTCTATGATATAACCCCACCGACGGGACCAAAACGAATTGAGGTAGTAAATTTTCTGAGGCATGGTAATCAAATTCCAAATTCTATGTTGAGTGTGAGTGTGGTTGCGCTGGTTGTGCCGTTGGAATCGGTCACATCTAAGGCGATAGTGTATTTTCCCGTATCTCCTACCGAGGGAGGGCCTGTGAATAGGACATACGGTCCAAGTCCTGTACTTGTGTCCGGCCTACCTGTTGGTGGGGAAGGGACGGCAAGACCCGTCAAATCCTGTGCCGTGTTTTCGGCGTCAGCGGTGAGGCTTCCGGTAGAGAAAGTATTGACCTCCGTGACGGTCCAATCGAAGGTCATACCACCTCCCGAAGTAGTCGCTCTTGCGTAGGCTGCGAAACCAATTGACCTATCTCTTGCCGACGAGAAATCTCCTTCACTCACGGTTGCATCCACGACAGCACCGGAGAAGTTAGACCCATCCTCAAAATAGACAACAGCCGTTCCAACTCGTGCAATCTTAACCGCACCATCATAATTGCCTGATGCGCTGGTGGCTATTGAAACGCCGGTAGGGCCTGTTCCACCAGCCTGTCCCGCCTGTGCGATAGGTGCTATGACTCTCCCAAACACTCTATCACCCTATGCAGACCCATTGTGTAGCATCAATCGCTATAAACATCAAAGACTCATATCGAGTAGTGATTGTCTGCGCTTGTCCTGCACTTCCATTGACCTTATCGGAAGCGTCGGGGGTTATGGTCACGGTGGAGGCAGTCATGCTAATGAAGATGTAAGTTTCACCTGCGGTCATAGAAGCCGGCAAATCAATATCCACCGTCCCGGTTGTTGAGGTCAAGCAGTATCTCCCCGCATGGTCTTCGGGAGTCACAGCCGTTCCATCAACCACCGTGACTGTCGGCCCTCTCCATGCGTAGGCTTGCTTGAAGCGAGAGTTAGTATCATCAATAGTGGCCTGTTCCGTTCCTCCCGCTGATAGGGCGAGTGTATCTGCCGCAGACCTATAAACCCCGGTGTTTGTATCAGAGGTGAAGGAGTAAGTAGGAGCGCCAGCAGAACCGTTTCCGAGAAGTGCAGGGTCCGAAATACTGCCAGTAGCACCCGTCGGTCCTGTAGGTCCCGTTGGACCTGTTGGTCCTGTAGGTCCTGTTGGGCCTGTCGGACCCGTTGCTCCTGTTGCCCCGGTAGGTCCTGTAGCGCCGGTTGCCCCTGTGGCTCCTGTTGCGCCCGTTGCTCCGGTCGCTCCTGTTGCGCCTGTGGTTCCCTTGTCGCCTGTGCGAGAGAAGGAGAATACCAAATCATCCTCATCGGAAAACGGTGAACTTGCAGAAGATGATGATGCGCTTATTGCGAGATAGAAATATCCTGTAATTTCCAATATCGAAGAAAGTGAGAAGATGAGCCATTTCGATGCGTCGTCCTTCTTGGTTAGTTTAACGAACCCTTTGATTGTTGAAGACGAATCATCGAGGGTTCTAAGGAATGCTTGAATATCTGTTCCATCATTGTCTTCATCGTCAATGTAAATCCCTGTCGAGGAAGCCTGAGTGGCGTTGTTGAGTCGTAATTTTCCGGCTCCGGGGTCTGCATCTGCGGTGGCTGAGTCGAACTCATAATTGAATGAAGTCCCTCCGTGTTGGCCCTGCGCTCCCGTCGGACCTGTTGCTCCTGTAGCGCCGGTTGCTCCCGTAGCCCCTGTCGCGCCGGTTGCTCCTGTCGCCCCCGTGGGCCCTGTCGGACCGGTTGGTCCTGTAGGGCCTGTAGGTCCCGTGTCCCCTGTAGCCCCGGTCGCTCCTGTGGCTCCTGTGGCTCCTGTGGCTCCGGTAGCACCAGTCGCTCCTGTAGCCCCTGTTGCACCGGTAGGGCCCGTTGGTCCTGTCGGCCCGGTTGGTCCAGTAGGTCCTGTGACTCCATCATCACCACCAATAGCGAACTGAATAGTACATCTTTCGGCGTCGGCAAAGGGAGGGTTGCCCGAACCCGAAAGTGGGGTCACATCAATGGTCCACCAATCCCCATTATCTGTTGTTGTTGTGATGATGAAAGAGGCAAACGAGCCATCGGCTCCATCCGAGGATTGAATGATTAAGTTTCCGAATTGGTCAGTATCATTCCACGACCCAAAGAAGGACTGCATATCAACCTCGTTAACATCCTCTGCGTCAATGTACATTTTGCTGACTGACCCGAAGGTGGCATTATTGAATCTGAATTGACCTGAACCGGGGTCGGCGGAAGAAGTAGAGGTGGAGAATATATAGACCATACCTCCCCTATCCCCAGCAGGCCCGCTATCTCCGGTATCACCAGTAGGTCCTGTTGGTCCCGTAGGGCCTGTAGGTCCTGTTGGACCGGTGGGACCTGTAGGCCCAGTTGGTCCCGTTGCTCCCGTAGGACCGGTAGCACCAGTCGCTCCTGTGGGACCAGTCGCTCCTGTGGGACCAGTATCTCCTGTATCTCCCTTTGCGCCATCATCTCCTGTTGCTCCGGTAGGTCCTGTTGGTCCTGTTGGTCCAGTAACTCCTGTCGCACCTGTGGGCCCGGTAGGTCCCGTTGGGCCTGTTGGTCCTGTGGGCCCGGTATCTCCGGTATCTCCCTTATCACCAGTGTCCCCTGTGGCCCCAGTAGGACCTGTAGGTCCTGTTGGCCCCGTGGGACCCGTTGGACCTGTTGGGCCTGTAGGTCCTGTAGGACCTGTTGGCCCTGTGGGTCCTGTTGGACCGGTCGGTCCTGTATCTCCCTTATCGCCGGTACGAGCAAAGGTCACGATTACATCATCGTTGTTTCCAAACGCGGATGCGCCGCTTCCATCAACCGTACTAACGGTAATATCGAAGTAAGTCCCGTCGTCTGCAAGAGAGGATATGGTACAGATAATGAACTTGGATGAATCATGGAGTTTGGTAATTTTCACATGGCCCTTTATGGTCGAAGTCGAGTCATCAATAGTGGCGAGATACTGAGATATGTCGGTTCCATCGAGGTCTTCATCGTCAATGTAAATGCCGGTGGCGGCATTCTGTGTGGCGTTATCCAATTTCATATTACCCGAACCGGGGTCGCTATCGGTTGTGGCGGTGAGGAAGTTATACTTGAACGACGCTCCCCCAAAGTTCCCGTCTGCTCCTGTCGGTCCAGTAGGCCCAGTAGGTCCTGTAGGACCTGTCGGACCTGTAGGTCCCGTTGGACCAGTATCTCCTGTGGCCCCAGTGGCTCCTGTTGCTCCGGTAGCCCCAGTAGGACCTGTTGGTCCAGTGGGTCCAGTAGGTCCGGTAGGACCGGTATCTCCTGTGTCCCCGGTCGCGCCAGTAGCACCAGTAGGTCCTGTGGGACCCGTGGGGCCTGTATCTCCTGTGTCCCCTTTGTCCCCTGTGGGACCAGTTGGACCAGTTGGACCTGTTGGTCCAGTAGGTCCTGTGGGACCTGTTGCACCAGTCGCACCGGTAGCCCCCGTTGCTCCTGTCGCACCAGTGGGACCTGTTGGTCCTGTAGGGCCCGTATCTCCTGTATCTCCGGTATCACCTGTTGCGCCTGTCGGACCAGTAGGTCCTGTTGGGCCTGTCGGACCTGTCGGACCAGTAGGACCTGTCGGACCAGTAGGACCTGTTGGTCCTGTAGGGCCAGTAGCCCCATCATCACCGTTAATGGTGAATTCAAGAACGCAACGCTCAGCATTTGTGAAGGGGGGACTACCCGAACCGGAGTGAGGGGTTACGGAAAATTCCCACCATGAAGTTTCGTGAGTGAGGGAAGTTACAGTGAAAGAGGCAAAGGAGGCGTCGGTTCCCTCGGCTGATTGGAAAATAAGGGTAGCATCTTGGTCCGTATCATCCCACAGAGCGTAAAGGTCTTGCATATCTGTCCCGTATGCATCGTCGTCATCAATCCACAATTTAGTAACACTTCCGAAGGTTTCGTTATCAAAGTGGAAATATCCGGCAGTGGGGGCTGTATCAGTATATACGGTTTCAAAGAAATACACGATGCCTCCACGATAACCACTTGGTCCGGTAGGTCCTGTCGGTCCTGTAGGACCTGTTGGTCCAGTAGGTCCGGTAGCCCCAGTTGGGCCAGTCGGTCCCGTGGGACCCGTATCGCCCGTATCTCCTTTGGCACCAGTAGGTCCAGTTACCCCTGTTGGACCGGTAGGTCCAGTCGGTCCAGTAGGCCCTGTAGGCCCTGTGGGGCCAGTATCTCCGGTATCACCAGTTGCACCGGTAGGTCCAGTAGGCCCAGTAGGTCCTGTGTCCCCTGTTACGCCTGTAGCACCCGTAGGACCCGTTGGCCCAGTAGGTCCCGTAGGACCGGTAGGTCCAGTAGGGCCCGTTGGTCCTGTAGGGCCAGTGTCCCCCTTATCTCCTGTTCGTGCGAAGGTGACTATTACCTCGTCCGCATCAGTAAATGGGTCTGCATCCGATGAATCAACAGGACTCACCGTAATATCGAAGTAGTTCGTGTTATCAGTCAAGGAAGAAATCGTCCAAAGAACGAATTTATCAGGGGATGATTTCTTGGTGATTTTCACATGACCCTTGATTGTCGAAGTGGAATCGTCAATGGTTTGAAGGAAGGAAGCGATATTCGTTGCATCATCGTCAATATCGCTGATGTAAATGCCGGTGGATAAATTCTGTGTCGAATTGTCGAATTTCAGTTTGCCAGCGCCGGGGTCGCTATCGGTTGTCGCATCATCGAATTCATACTTGAAGGAAGCACCACCGAAGTTTCCATCGGGTCCCGTCGGACCTGTCGGTCCTGTTGGTCCCGTCGGACCCGTGGGGCCGGTAGGACCCGTAGGACCTGTATCTCCGGTGGGGCCAGTAGGTCCCGTTGCTCCCGTAGCACCTGTGGGACCTGTAGCCCCAGTAGGGCCCGTGGGACCGGTAGGTCCGGTATCTCCTGTATCTCCCGTAGGTCCTGTAGGTCCCGTAGGTCCAGTAGGTCCAGTCGGACCTGTATCACCAGTGGCTCCTGTCGGTCCTGTAGGTCCTGTAGGACCGGTTGGGCCTGTAGGGCCAGTAGGACCGGTGGCTCCGGTAGGTCCAACATTTCCAGCGGTAGAAAAACGAAAGTACATCGAATCACCATTCGTAGGAACGGCGCCACTAAGGGGGGTTACATCAATTTTGAAGTAAGTGGTTGCATCAGTAATACCTGTGACTGTGAAGACAGCAAAGTTACTATCAGCGGCGACCGTATTATAGAGATAGAGAGTCCCTTTATTGGTATTAGTCGAATCGTCCCATGTAACCATCCAGTCTGACTGGTCCCCCTCTGAGGCATCGTCGTCAATGTACAGTTTGGTTATGCTTCCGAAGGTTCCACTATTCGTCTTGAAATATA